>Ga0154003_1000040_pt1 | contig 40076 bp, 15 predicted proteins | sample TSFL087MetaG_FD_104679 | JGI IMG/M metagenome (GOLD analysis project Ga0154003, IMG submission 104679) | Attine ant fungus gardens microbial communities from Florida, USA - TSFL087 MetaG | ecosystem: Host-associated > Fungi > Mycelium > Unclassified | place: USA: Florida, Lake Talquin State...
AGATCGATTCGGCGAAGGATTGGAAGCGAGAGATCGCCTCGACGGCGAAGCCGCGGAACAAAATGGCCCCGTAGTCGAGGAGTTGTCTGTCCAGGAAGGAACGGTTGTGCGAGGCCCAGGTGATAAGATCCACCTCGGGGGCCGCCGGTCGAATGACGAGCGGTAACCGGTCGTCGGATGTGAGATAACCCGTCTTCACCAATTCCCGGCTCGAGAGACTGACTCGTTCTCTCTTTATAGATTTCAGTTTGCTGAATTTGCTATCCAACCGCGATGCCTGTTTCTTCGCCAGTTCTTCTTTTTCCTCATCCGTATACATCTCTAGCCTGCTCACGCGATAATCAGGATTTGCCGTGGCGCTTTTCAACAACACTTCAAAGTGTGTGGCCATCCGATCAATTGCGTCTGCATCGAAGAGGTCTCTTCTATATTGCCAGGTAGTGAGAATGCCTTGATCCGATTCATTGACAAAAACGGAAAGATCATACTTGGTCCATTCTTCGTCCGCCGTTAATGGGCTGACAACCAGTCCTGGGAGGTTCAACCTGCTCAGTGGCATGTTCTGCATGACAAACAAGACCCGGAATAACGGCGCATGGCCCAGCTCTCTTTTAGGATTTAAATGCTTTACTAATAGGTCGAATGGGACATCCTGGTTCGCATATGCTCCGATGGTTGTTTCGCGTACTCGACCTAGGTATTCACGGAACGTTGCATTAGAATCAAGACGTGAGCGCAGAACCAGATGATTGACGAAGAGACCTATCAGCCCTTCGGTCTCGAGCCGATTACGGTTTGCTATATCGGTTCCGATGGCAATATCATCCTGCCCCGAACAGTTGTGAAGTAAGATTTGAAAGACCGCTAACAGTATGATGAAAGTGGTTGCCTCTTCTTGCTGACAGACTCTCTTGATCTCCTGGTATAGAGTCGGAGTCAGCGTCAGCCTCTTGCTCCCGGCGGCAAAACTCTGAATTTCAGGTGGCGGTCGATTCGTCGACAAGTTCAGAGCAGTAAGATCAACCAGTTGTCGCTTCCAATATTGCAGTTGTTCTTCGAGCGCGCCGCTCTCAATCCAATCCTTCTGCCATCTGGCAAAATCCACATATTGAATCGGCAATTCGGGAAAGGGTGATGGCCTATCAAGTAAGAAGGATTCGTACAACACTGAAAGCTCTCGAATAAGCACTCCCATTGACCAGCCATCGCTGATCAGATGATGCATGATAAATAACCCAACGTGATCGTTCTGACCCAGTCGCACCAGTTTTACATTGAGCAGCGGCGCTTGAGCGAGGTCGAATGGCCTGCCTGCTTCTTGAACGGCTAGCCGCTGCGCCTCAAGCTGTCCTTGCGATGGAGGTAGATCGCTCAGGTCGATCAGCGGCAAGTCGATCATGATAAATGGGCGTATGGCCTGAACGGCCTCCCCTCCGATTGATGGAAACGAAGTCCGCAACGTCTCATGCCTTCTGACGATCTCGTTAATACATCGCTCCAGTGTGACTATATCGAGGCTACCTGAGAGGCGGACGGCTGCTGGAATGTTGTAAACGGCCGTTCCAGACTCTAACTGTTCTATGAACCACAGTCGTCTTTGAGCAAATGACAGAGCCAGGTCTCCGGTTCTTGGGGTAGGCAAAATTCGATCAGAATGCGAATTTTGGTGAGCAGTTTTGACATACTCAGCGAAGTTAATTAGCTCAGGCGCTTCAAAAAGTTTCCCTAGCGGGATCTCTGTCTTCAGGTATTCGCGTATCCTGGACATCACTTGAGTCGCAAGCAGTGAATGGCCCCCCAACTCGAAAAAGTTATCTTGAATTCCTATTGGCTTGATGTTAAGCACCTGCTCCCAAATATCGACAAGCTTCTGTTCTACCTCATCGCGAGGAGCAACATAAGGGCTTTTAAGATGTGGTCTTGCTCCATCCGGCGCAGGCAGTTGGCGTCGGTCGATTTTTCCATTCGGTGTAAGTGGGAATTCATCCAGGAAGACGAAAGCCGTAGGAATCATGAACTCAGGTAGTTTCTCTTTTAAGAAAGCGCGAAACACGCTAATTGGCGGAATGGTCTCTTGCTTACTCGTCAGATAGGCGATCAGACGCTTCTCGCCGGGTTCATGCTCGTTAGCGACGATCAGACATTCTTGCACCGCAGGGTGTTGGCCGAGCAATGCCTCGATCTCGCCAAGTTCTATGCGGTATCCTCTCACCTTGACCTGGTGGTCTGCTCGACAGAGAAAGGCAATGTTGCCATCGGGAAGGTATCGAGCCATGTCGCCAGTCGTGTAAAGACGTTCGCCGAAATCGCTGCTGAAGGGGTTCGGAATAAATTTCTCGGCGGTAAGATCTGGGCAATTAAGATAACAACGCGCCAGCCCGACACCCGCTATGTAGATCTGGGCCGGTACGCCAACCGGCACTGGCTGTAAGCGTTCGTCAAGCAGATAGATTTTAATATTTGATATCGGCTTGCCGATGGGTGGCCCTTCGATGTAACTGCCGCCGCATTCGATCATGGTTGCGCACACGGTAGTTTCGGTAGGTCCATAGGCATTGATGAAATGACGGCCGATCGACCAACGGGCTAATGTTTCGGCAGAGCAACTCTCCCCAGCGACAATTATCGTTTCGAGCGCGGGAGCCTCCTCCATCTCTGAAGAGGCAAGCAACGACGGCGGCAGAGTGATCGTGGTGATGTCTTGATCGCGTAAATGTTGAAACAGAGCCTCCGCCGAAACCCTGACGTCACGACTTGCCAGGTGAAGTGTCGCGCCAGACACTAACGCCATAAAGATTTCCGACACTGAAGCGTCAAAGTTGAAAGAAGAGAAGAGAAATACCCGGCTATTCTGAGTCACATAAAACGCGCGTATCTGCGATTCAACCAGATTACACAAGCCGCTGTGTTGAATGACGACCCCTTTCGGCCTCCCCGTCGAGCCTGACGTATAGATAATATAGGCGACATTCTGCGCTGGCGCGCTGATTTCAGGGTTGTCGCCGCTATGACAACTGATCTTCTCCCAGTCAGTGTCGATGCATTCCATATGCGCTGAATGTTCCGGTAGAACATCTAACAAATGGCGCTGTGTAATCAGCAATGGCGCCTGAGAATCGGTAAGTATGAATGCCAGTCGGTCTTTCGGGTATGAAGGATCAAGAGGAACATATGCCCCCCCGGCTTTGAGCACGCCGAGCGTCGCGATGATCATCTCCGGCGAATGCTCCATACAAATTCCGACGAGCGCTTCCGGTCCTATGCCGAGATGGCGCAGGTAATGAGCCATCTGATTCGCACGATAATTCAATTCGGAGTAGGTCAATTCTTGCCGTTCAAATATCAATGCGGTACGGTGAGGCATGCTGGCTACCGTATCTTCGAACAACTCGTGAATGCGCCCTTGCCGGTTATTGCGCTGAGTGGCATTCCATTCTACGAGCAACTGGCGCCGCTCATCATCAGCGATGATCTGCAGGTAGGATATCGGCGCCTCAAGCCTTTCTAAGCCTGAACGAAGCAGATTTACGAAATGACTCCCGAACCGTTCGATGCTCTCCCTCAGAAACAGCCCGCTATTGTATTCGATGGCGCAAAAGGTTCTTTCCGCCGATATTGAGAAAGTTATGGTTATATCGTTTCTCAAGTCGGGAAAATCTCCATGAAAATCTTTAAGGCAGGCAACTATGTCAAACAGCGGGCGCCTGTTTAGCGAGATTTCCAGGCCGAGGTCTGCGGTCAGACGCTCAAACGGATAGCTCTGGCGGGCATACGCTTCGAGCAAATTATGACGAACCTGTAGCAATAACTCTTGAAACCGCATCTCTTTCTCAATGTCGTCGACTATAGCGAGCAGGTTGGATGGCGGCTTGGCAGTGTCAGGTTTCACGCGAGGCGGGCTGCCGATAACGATACAATTGCTTCCGTTGTATCGATGAAGACAGACTTTCAACACTGTAAGGAATGCGGCATATATTAATAGCGGCGAATTTCCCGTTAGCTTACTCAGTTTCACTGTCACGTCTTCAGGCAGTATCAGCCCGACGACTTGCTTATTCGCCTCGTATCGCTCTGGCCTTTCGAAATCGAGCCTGAGGTTGGAAACTCCGGCCACTTGCGATAGATTCTTGACCCAAAAATCCCGCTCCTCTTTCAGCTTTTTATCAAAAGCTTGTACGCGGGTCTTTGTCATACTCATATGCGCGTTCCCCTTGTCAGGAATCAAAAATGAATTGATCTTCGGAATCGTGGGAAATGGCAGGTTCGCAGAATTCCTCCATTTCGGATTTCTGCTCTTCAGCAAAAGAGATGTCAAACTCCCCGCCAATTGCCTGATCAGCCGCAGTCGGGTGTCTCTGCAAGGCGCGAATAGGAAGGTAAAATTCCTCTCTCCCGGACAATAACCTCGCCTCTTCAAAGCGTCTACGGCGCGATTCAGCAAGCAGCCTGCTCGCCTCTTTTATTTGAGGAGCCTCCGGAGTGTAGGCGAGGCCAAGGATCGGTTCGAACCAGGGTTCTAACCCCATGGCGTATACGAAGATTCGCTTAGCGCCAATGGCCTCAAGCATGCCAATCGCCCGCCTCGAATCGCAGCCTTTGTATCTTCTCGATTGTTCGCGTTCGCGCTCCGGTTCGACGGGTAAAAAAGGGCCGCAGCTCCATGTCAGCGGCGCGCCGACGCACTCCATTCCCAGGAAGACAGTTTCAATCGGCCCAAGAATCCGATGCAGATGTTCGTACATTCGCGAATCGAGACAATCCGAATCGGCTCCGAACAAAATTTGATGGCCGCCAGCACAGACAACGTATGCAGTTTTGCTGTGCGGAAGATCGGCGTGTTCGCCCATAAAAGGCACTGAGATGATTTTCACATCGCCAGCATCGATCACTTGCAGGTTCTCCAACTCCACTACATTTTTAAACCCTATCTTTCCGGCGAGCAGCTTGAGCGAGATATCGCCATAGAAGATGCCGGAAGAGCGTGGTACGACCAGGCATTCAGTTCTGTAACGAAGACGCAAGAGAGCCTCAGGATTAAAATGATCATGATGATTGTGGGTAATCAGCGCGTAATCGATCTTCTCAGGCAAATCATCGTAGGTGAATCGGTCGATTCCGCCTTCGCTGGGCATAACTCCGATGACAGGATCTGTCAGCACCGAGATACCGTTATACTCGACCAGCACGCATGCATGGCCGAGGTACCGGATTCGAACCGCCTCCTCCCTCCACTCACTTCGAGTCGGTTTGATGTCTTCTGTTAGAAGAGATAGAAGCAAAGAGTCGCTGGCTGGGGTTGCGCTCAATAGTTCTCGAATGTAACCGAGTGGTTGAGCAACGCTTTCGACCCTGAAGAATTCGTTTACGGCGGGGTTGTCGAATGAAACGTCCCAATCTATCTGGTCTGACTGCATAAGGCGCGGCGTGTTCATAATAAACGGTCGAGAGTCGTCGCGCTTCTGCTGAAATATTCTCAGCGATTGAATCTCTTTTTTGAAGTACCTGCTTTCGTACAGCAAACTCTCATTGAATCGTACAATCGGGTGGTCGTAATAGTCGTAAATCAATTCGACATAGCCGCGAAGCGCATCCGGGAGATGATCGTAATAAGGGTCCAGGCTCTCACCCTTCACCCGGTTCGCGAGGTAGTTCTGAAAGTCGATCACATACTCGGCCAATTTGAGATTGTCACGCAGCTTGGACTCAGTTTCCGCCAATAGCCGTTCTATCTCCGCAGCCTTGCGCTCCGGAATGTCTACCAAACGGCCGCTGCGAAGCTTTGGATCTTTACAGGCCGCCGCGTGTACTCCGGGATCTTTCAGATAAGATTGAAGCAAGGGAAGTTGATATCTCCTCAAATGCAGGCTGGCGGGAATGGGCGGGATCAAATGCGACCATGCCAACCATCTATTGAGAAGCGGCTCGACTGCCATGGAAGCCCCAAGGCGATAGACTCTTTTGCGGGTCACCGATATACCTCTACACCTTTAGAATCCGCAGCCTTTGATCAAAGCGCGCCAATTGCGAACTGAGCTTCGGATTCATGATGGACCGCGACACTGCTCACTATAGCGCTACACTCGACACTGCTCTCTTCTAGCGGCGCATCCAATATTCCTATTCCTTCATCTCCAGCTCCAAATTCCAGTATCTTCCGGTAGTGTTGCAACATTACTTCTATGGTCCGCTGTTCGAAGAGGCATGTTTTGTAAGTGACTGTCCCTCGTATCTCCTTTCCTGTCTCGACAAGCGACATTACGAGATCGAATTGCGCTCCATCTATCTCCAGCCCTACCTCACTCAATTTCAAGCCTCCCAATTCCAGTCCTTCCATCGGGGCATTCTGCAATACGAACCAAACGTCGAACATAGTGGTGTGGCCGGTTCTCCTCTCCGGCTGCAATTCTTTAACGAGGATTTCGAACGGTAAATCTTGATGCGTATATGCTCCCAGACAAACTTCTCTCACTCTCATCAACAACTCTTTATAGGTCGGATTCCCGGAAAGGTCCGTGTGAAGCACCAGCGTATTGACCAGACAACCTATCAATCCCTCCGTTTCTGCACGGTTGCGGTTCGCTATGGGAGATCCGACTGCTATATTGTCCTGACCGCTGTAACGGTGCAGCAGCGCTTGGAATCCGGCGAGCAGCGTCATGAACATTGTTACGCCATGTCGCCTCATAAGCTTGCCCAGGTTGTTGGTAAGTTCCGCCTCAATGGTGAAGAATATGGTCGCGCCGCTGTGAATCTGCGCGGATGGCCTTGGATAATCAGTCGGAAGGTTGAGCAAGGGGGGAACATTCTTGAGTTGCTCCTTCCAATAATTCAGCAACGTGTCAACGACATGAGGTCGAAGCCAGTTGCGCTGCCAAACCGCATAATCGACATACTGAATCGGCAGGACAGGCAGGCTGGGCTCCTCGTTTTCCGAGAGCGAGTTGTACGACGCTGCGACCTCGCGAACCAGTAAGCCGAGCGACCACGCGTCGCTTATGATGTGGTGCATTACAAACAGGGCGATGTAATCCTGCTCTCCCATTTGAAACAGTCTAATCAGCCAGGGCGGCCCCTTAGCCAAATCAAAGGGCTTCTTTGATTTCTCTTTCAATATTTTGAGGATGCTCTCCTCTCGTTCGTCTTCGGGTAAGCCGGTCAAGATCGTTTCATGAAGTATCATTGCTTGCGGCGGGTTGATCACTTGTATCGGCTGGCCATCCGGCGCGGTGAATGTGGTCCTGAGTATTTCGTGCCGATTGACTATTTCATTTATTGTTCTGGTCAATGCCTTTTTATCAAGCGCGCCGATGAGCCTGATCGCGATCGATCCATTGTATATTGATTTGTCTGTAGCCAGTTGATCTAAAAACCACAACCGCTGCTGAGCGAACGAAAGAGGCAAATCTTTATCACGCGGGATGGGCTTAATCGCAGTCGCTTCGAGGCGTTCTTCCCTTCTTATCGCCGACTCAATCCAGCTTGCCAGCCCTGCTACTGTCGGTGAATCGAACAGTCGCCGGAGGGGCAACTCAATGTCGAATATTTTCCTCACCCTCGATACGACCTGAGTTGCTAACAAAGAGTGCCCTCCCAAATCAAAGAAGTTATCGTCAGCGCTGATCTCATCCAGGCCCAAAACTTGAGACCAGATTGTTGCTAAAACCTCTTCAATCGGAGTGCGAGGCTGGGCCAGGGCGCGGCCATGCTCGGCGCCGCGAGATTCCAAAAGAGACAGGGCTTTGCGGTCCACTTTTCCGTTCACAGTCAAAGGCAGTTTCTCTAAAGCCACAAACGAAGATGGGATCGCATAATCAGGAAGCCTTCGAGCGATGAAGTTTCGTAGCTCGGTAACGGAAGGAGGTTTGCCGTCTTCAATTTGGTAATATGCCACAAGTCGCTTATCGCCGGCTGCGTATTCTTTCACCAGAACAGTCGCTTCTCTAACAGCGGGATGCTGTATCAACGAGGCTTCGATCTCTCCCAATTCAATTCTATAACCTCTTATTTTGACCTGATGATCGGCGCGCCCAAGGAAGTCGATATTGCCGTCGGGAAGATAGGCGCCCAGGTCGCCTGACCTGTAAAGACGCGAACCCGGAGCGCACGCGTATGGATCCGGAATGAATTTTTCCGCGGTCAGACGAGGTCGATCGAGGTAGCCCCGAGCGAGTCCATCACCGCCGATATAAATCTCGCCTGCGACGCTGACCGGCACGGGGTGATAGTTGTGATCGAGCAGGTAAATTCGAGTGTTGGCGATGGGGCGCCCGATTGGGACTCCGCCTTCTGAATAGTTTTGGCCCAATGCTTCGAAAACACAACACCCAACTACTGTCTCCGTCGGGCCGTATTCATTTATGATTCTCGTTTCAGGGGCGTGCGCGTGCCAGAATGACAAGTGCTCCCACGCCAGCGCCTCGCCTCCTATTACAAATGCTCTCGTCAGTCCCGCTGCCTGGTCGGAAGTGATTCCATGTTTAATTATATCCAGATGGGCCGGAGTAATCTTAACCAGACTGAAGTCGCCCATTGAGACCAAGGCGGAGTTCAATCCATCGATGCCTTCATCTTCATCAAGGAGCGCTATGCGCTTACCGGCGAGTAATGGCGGGAAAAGGCTTGTGAGTGTCAGATCAAAGCCGAATGGAGAGTTGATCGGAGCGCCGCCGCCTTCATCCAGTCGATACGCTGACAGACACCAGGTTAAATAATTAACGAGACCCCTCTGACTGATCATTACGCCCTTTGGTTCCCCAGTCGAACCTGAGGTATAGATCACGTATGCGAGGTTGTTGGAACGGACAAGTGAGGCGAGGCTCCCTACCTCTTCCTCTGAGGGCAATGCTCGCTCTTCGTCGAGGTAGATCGTATATTTTGCCCCTTGCGGGAGCAGCTCCTTGAGCCAACTCTGAGAAACCAGGACGGGCGTTTGAGTATCTTCCAGCATAAAAGCTAATCGGTCTGCCGGGAGGCTCGGATCAAGCGGCGCAAATGCCCCGCCCGCTTTAAGAATTCCGAGGATGCCGATAATCATGTCTAGTGATCGGTCGACACAAATCGCAACCGGAGTATCAGGCCCGACACCGGACGAACGGAGCCGATGTGCAAGCCTGTTCGCACATTCGTTCAACCGTGAGTAAGTCAGTTGCTCTCGCTTAAACATAGCCGCAACGGCATCGGGCGTGCGCTCGACCTGCGTCTCGAACAATTGATGAAAACACGAATCGGACGGATAATCCGAGGCGGTATCATTCCACTCGATCAGCAGCTGGTAATGCTCGGTCTTTCCCAGTAGGTCAAGATCTCTGAGTAAGGCGTCTTTGTTCTCCACGGCCGCCCATAACAGGTTAAGCAGGTGATTGGCGAATCGTTCGATAGTTTCGCTTTTGAATAACCCGTTACTGAACCTGAATTGTCCGTTCAAGCGATCTGTCTTCTTCGACCAGCTGATCGTGATATCGTTTTTCAGCTCGGGCGCCCTTCCATGTATCTCCGCGAACTCCATTAATATGTCAAAAAGCGGGCACCTATTTTTTATGCCTTCGAGCTTCAAATCGTTGAGCAGCTTGTTAAATGGATAACGCTGTCGCTCGTATGCCTCAAGCAGAGTCTGCCGCACATTGACTAAGAGTTGCTTGAATGACATCCGATCATCCAGATCATCAACTATCGCAAGAGCAGTTATGGTATCCGCCTCATCGTCGCGCCTACGGGTTGGGCTCCCGACCGTCACTGTGGTATCACGCGTGTATTTGTATAGGCAGACTTTCAATACTGCCATGAGAGTTGTATAAAGTAAGAATGGGCCGCCACCGGTAAGTTTATTCAATCTCTCATACAGCTGACCTGACAACTCTATCTCGATCTGATCTCTGTGCGGCGAATAAACAGAAGGCCGAGGGAAGTCCAGCCTCAGATTGGATATCCTTATCTCGCGGTTTAACTTACCAAACCAGTAATGGCCGTCCTCTATCATTTTGCGGTCGAAAATAGTGATCCCCATTTCCGGTGCTACCATAACAGAGTTGCTCCTTCTTCCGAGTCCTTTACGTTTTTCGGTAAAGTTAATTTTTGCGGTGGAATACTGTTGGCTAGGTGTCTGCGGGTCGCCAAGTAATGTTACGGGGCTGGCGCCAGGACACATTTGACAAAGTAGCTTCCAAGTTGAGGTCAGAATGCGTAGAAAGAGGATTACACAAGGCGCCAACTTGGGCCGATGCGGGCGTTCACAGAAAGTGTCCAGACATCAGGTTAAGGAGTTTAGAAATCGAAGGACTCGTTTGCATCTGTCTCAGGAGCGCGTTCGGCTTCGTGCCGAGTGATTCCTGTTTCACAGATAAGAGCCTGGGGATTGGCGGCCACTTCGCGCACAATAGTAAGTAGATACGAGATCAGCGTCTTTATTATCTCTTTATCCGGTGTGAAGCTCGAGTGCAAAAGATGGAAAGTTACACTACCGGAATCTTCAACTACATTTAGGATCAGCTCAAATTCTTTTGCAGTACCGGCATATTGCTTCAGCCAGCGCCGCATCGCGGATTCATGCGCTCCCCCTTGAGCGGAGCAGAAGAGATACCCTATATTGAACGCCGGTGGGGTATGAGTTTCATTCACCTCCGGCAGGTATTTTGTAAACACATCCAGCGCAAACTCTTCATGCTCAGAACCGGATGCCAGACTGTTCTCAATCTCTTTCACCAAATCGGTAAATCTCAAATCCCAGAACAAATGAATTCTTATCGGGGCAATTTTTAGCTCTTTATTCGCCTGGGCTTTTTCCGTGGCCGTAACAACATCCATATCCTGGCTTCCGCTTAATCTCAAAACCATGACGGAGAAGCATGCCAACAACACGGTCGAAATGTCTGCGCCGCACAGCGAAGTCAAGTTCTGCAAAATCGGCTCTGCGATCTCATACTCGGCAAAGTCTTGCAGATGGTTTGGGCCGTCGTCAGATTGTCTGCCTATTCCAAGATGTATCTCTGGACTTGGCTTGGCAAATTCTTTTAGCCAATATTGCCTCGCGGCGTCGAAATGCCCGTAGTGAGCAAGAATCGCCTCCAGTTCTTCAACCAGGTGTGATGTAACAGCCTCGACTAACTCGACTGATTCAATGTTATCCCGTGATATTAAGCGAATACCGATTCGGTCTTCGCACAATGTTGGCGTAATCTTTAATAGATATCGTTCGCTCAAACTACTCTCTTCTATGATGAACTCCTCAGCGAACCATGACGAGTCATCAAGCCAGGGCTTTTCGGCAAAGTATTCCATGTCGAGCAGTACTCGCCCTCTGCTTTTCTGATCGAGATCCGCTTGGTAATCGGACGTAGCAGAGAGTTGATGGACATCGTCCCTGAGCGCAGCATATATCTCGCACAAACTTGCTTTAATGGCGCTATCATTGAAGATATCTGTGGATAGCCTTCGAATCCTGGTTAGATCACCGGCGGTCTGCTGCATGTTAGTATCGCCAGCCCGGCAATCCACCGTTATGTCAACGACAGGCATGACGCTCGTTCTTGCAAGGGTCCGCATGACGGCGGCCGCGATTGTCTCCCTGGGGGTCAAATGATTATACGCTACTACGCCGTACCTGATTCGCGCTGTCAGAGGCTCGCCAATGTCTATGATCGCATGTTGGCAAGCAGATCGTTCACACTCGTCTTTCATATGGATCTCGGCCGGGCAAATTCCGGATGACGAGCCGCCTTGCCCTTGTAGTTCCATCAATAACTCAGTAAAGGGCTTCCTCGTTGGCCGAAGAGAGATCGGCTTATCGTTAGCTAACTGCAGATAAATCCGATATAAATCCTCAAAAAGCAGCGCCATACTTCTGGCATCCAGCAAGGTTCTATGGCCCAGCAGCAGTAAGTTACAAAACTGCTCGCCTCGATTGATCAGCGCAACCTGGATGGAATATCTTCGCTCCGGGCGCATTTTAGATGAGAGCTGGTCGATTATCTTATCCCTCAGAGTATGAAACGCGTCGTCATCCGCTTCGCAGTCGTAGACAGTCACCAAGCTCCGTTCTTCACCGGCCTCAGACATATGAAACAACATTCCGTCGCGCAGCCCCATCTGTAGAATGTCAGTGTTTCGAATAAGTTCATCGGCGGAAGTTGACAATACTTTCTCGTCGAGCCTCCGCGTTACTATCGCTTGATAGCAGTAGACAGAATCGCGGGAGGCGCCAGATGCGTCAGCGCGCTTCCAGGTTTCGAAAGGAGCCCCGGTCGTAGAATCGGGCGGGCGGACTTCTCCTCTTTCCAACCGAGTTCCTTCGTATATTTCTGTCGCCAGCGGGTGCAGTAGTTGCCATCTCTCTTCGGCCTGATAGCGCTCTGCCATCGTATAGATATTAGGCAGCCCAAGATCCGAAGCCAGTTGAGAGATGCGTCGCAGCCGGTCGTATCTCTCTTCGCGAGATGGATTGGCATCCAATATGTCCCAGACGCGGAATTTAATTATATCGGTTACTTCGTCCGGGTAGAGTGACCTGCATTTATGGAGCCGAGAACCTACCTGGCCGTATGGATAGTAATAATAGGGATGCGCTTCCAGTTCGTAAATATAGCGGTGATGCGCTTGAATGAACCGACAAGTCTCCTGAAAATCCTCTTCGGTCTCTCCCTGAAACCCGACAATCCAGTAAGTAGTTGTCCGAATTCCTTCACTTGAGAGCGTCTTCAAAACATCGGAGATGACTTTCGGCGTAGTCATCTTGTCCATAGAATCGAGGACGCGAGCCGCCGCGCTCTCGATCCCTAGTCTGACGCGAAACAGCCCTGACTGGGACCACATCTTCACGAAGCCGCGATTGGTGACCGGCTTATCGGCGCGCAAATAGCCATCGTAGAGTATATTTGCCTTCCGCTTTATTAATTCGCTGGCGAAAGGGTTTATATAGGGGTTCATGAGCGAATCGCCCATAAAGAAAGCATTGTTGCTGTGCTTCTGCACCAGATTGACTATTTGATCGGTAAACAAGGTTATCGGCTTTTTCCGATACTGCCCCCACTGTATAGTCTCAGAGCAAAAACTGCATTGAAATGGGCAACTTCGGGCGCCTTCTATCGACAAGTGATAGTACATTTCATTGTCGAGGTCGGAGAAATCGGGAATTGGAATATCCTCCATTGGCAGAGTTAGGCCATTGAGATCAGACCGTGAGATTAATTTCCTGTCGGTGAGTTCGCCCTGCAAGAGTTTGAGGAGAAGCAGCTCGCCTTCCCCCAGCACTATATGATCTACGTAATGATATTCCTCAACTAATGTCTCTAGATTATCCGAGCCGAGCGCCAGGTCATCAGCAAATACGCCTCCGCCCATGATCGTTCTCACATGAGGATATTTCTGTTTCACTCGTTTAAGAATGAACAACGACGAAGAGAGCGAGGTTGTGTACGTGCTTGTGCCCACGAACGAATAGATCGACCAGTCGACTTGATCCGTTAACTCGCCGAGACGCCTAAAAAATCCCTCGACCAGAGGTATCAGCTCATTGATGGTGTCACGGTTACACTTGATTCCATAGAGAGGAATAACTGTTTCGAGCACCGTGGCGCACTGGGAAGATGTGGCGTCATTGGCATAGGCCAGCATATGGGCATTGAGGATCCACCACAGTTTCGAGTATCCATCATTGATCGACACATCCTCGAGCTTCTGCAACACCGCAAAATACTTGTGGTGCATTCCCCACAGATCGGGGTCTATATTGAAGTCAAAGCATTTCGCGTCGAATCCGTGCTGATCGATGAACGATTTCAAAATGGCTATTCCCAGTGGAGGAGTCCACGGCGTAAAATAAGGCGGCTTAACCAGCATGACTTTACCGCTTACTTTATCTGACCGTCCAGCAGATATGTTTTTGATGGATGTCAAAACTTTTAAATCACCCATATTACGTAACCTCCTTTGGTCGGAACTCGACGGCGTTTAACTAACTAAAATATGAACTGCTCACTCCTATCTCTCGAGGAGTCATTCGAAACAGCCGCCCTTTCTTCCATCGCCAGAGGGATATCGAGAAGCTTGAGATCAGGGTTGGCTACGGCCTGTGCTAGAAGAATTTGGTAGTATTTCAAAATGTTATCTATGGTTTGAGAGTGGAAGAGAGAAGTGTTATACGTAAGAGACCCGGCCAACCCTTGCTCCACTTCGGCCATTACCATAAGCATGTCGAAGTGAATCGGGGCCATGGCATTATCGAAATGCTCAATCTTCAATCCCGGGCATTCGATGCTGGCGGATGGAATATTTTGAAATTCGAACACCGCTTGAAGCCACGGTTTATCGGTATTTCTCCTATCGGGCTGCAGCTCTTCAACGAGTTTTTCGAATGGCACGTCCTGGTAAGCAAACGCCTCAAGCGTTACAGTCTTGACTCGTTTCAGGAGCTCACGAAAGCTAAGATTGCCCGAGAGATCGGTTCGCAACACGATCATGTTGATGAAAAACCCGATTAACTGCTCTGTCTCGGCTCGGTTGCGATTAGCAATACCGGTTCCCACGATTACGTCTTCCTGCTTCGTCGATCTGTATAACAATGTCTTGAATGCCGCCAGAAGTGTCATGAACAAAGTTACTTCCTCTTGCAGACTCAGATCCTTTAACGATTCTGTTACGTCTTTAGAGATCAAGAAGGATTGGGTCGAGCCTTCCACTTCATGACTGCCTTGGCGCGGCCTATCTATCGGCAATTCCGACACTGGCGGCGCTCCCGCAAGCTGATATCTCCAATAAGCGAGTTGCGCTTCGAGAACCTCTCCTTGTAACCACTGTCGCTGCCAAGCTGCGAAGTCTGCATACTGAATCGGCAAATCGGGGAGTGACGGCTGCTGTCCCTCCAGGCCCCCCCGGTATAGAGTCATCAATTCACGGACAAATACTCCCATTGACCACCCATCCGAAATGATGTGATGCATAGTCAGAAACAGCGCGTGTTCGGTGTCGGATAATCTCAGCAGTTTTACCTGTAGCAGCGGACCTCTTGCCATGTCAAAAAGCTGGCGGGCCTCCGCGTAAGCCAGGCGCCGCGCTTCTTGCTCTCGGTCACTCTTCGGCAAATCGAGGAGATCGATAACAGGCAGCGGCATGTTATAAGACGGCGCAATAATTTGGACCGGCTGGTCATCGACGGATATAAACGTGGTGCGCAGCGTTTCGTGCCGTTTCACTACCTCGTTGATGCTGCGCGCGAGCGCAGCCGCATCGAGCGGACCTTCGAGACGCAGCGCGACCGGCATGTTGTAGGCGAAGCTGCCTGACTCCAGTTGGTCAATGAACCACAGTCGTTGTTGAGCGAATGAGAGAGGCAAAGCTTTGTCCCGCGCCGTCCGAGTAATAGGGGGCGCTATCACTCGCCGCTCCGCTTTCGTCCTGGCATCGACCTCCCCGGCAAAGGAAATAATCGTGGGAGATTCGAATAGTGAGCGAAGAGGCAACTCCACATGAAAAGCGTCTCGCACGCGAGAGATGACCTGAGTGGCAAGCAGCGAATGACCGCCTAGCCCAAAGAAATTATCACGAATGCTCACCTGCTCTGTCCCAAGAACCTCAGACCAGATTCCCGCTAGGAGTCTCTCCGTCGTGGTGGACGGAGGCTCGTAGGTTCGCTTTATTCTTTTCTTTGCCTCGTTCAGATCCGGCAGCGCGCTGTAATTAATCTTGCCGTTCAAGGTCAGCGGCAACTTCCGGAGGTGAACAAAGAAATTGGGAATTGTCTCCTCAATTACGGTTTCGGCCATAAATTCGCGCAGATGGGTTTGGTCAAGCTCTTGTCTTGAGGCGTAATAGGCTACCATTACGTCGTAACCATACGAGTCTTTTGTCAACACAACCACGGAGTCTCTTACCTGCGGGTGTTGATTCAATGCGCACCTGATCTCGCCCAATTCGACGCGGTAGCCATGAAACTTCACTTGATCATCAGCGCGGCCCAGGTATTCCAACATATCACCCGGCAGCCACCTGGCGAGGTCCCCTGTTTTGTACATTCTCTGACCCGGAAATAGTGGATTCTCGATGAATCTTTCTGCGGTCAGGTCTTCACGATCGAAATAGCCTTCGCTCAATCCCTCGCCGGATATGTATAATTCTCCGATCATGTTTTCGGCCACCGGCTTTGAATCTTCATCCAGGACATAAATCTGAGAGTTGGCGGCAGGACGGCCGATTGGCACGAAAGCCCGATTGTCTTTCAGATGATCATATTGATGTATCATGCAGCCAACGGTGGCCTCTGTAGGTCCATACTCGTTGAAAATCTCTACGTCTTCGCTGAATTTCTCGACGATCTGTCTCAATAATTCAGTCTCTAACGCTTCGCCACCCACAATCAGCCGCCTGACCTTGCTCTGGCGACTGTTGAGGTCTTTAATCAGCGAGAGATGGCTCGGCGTAAGTTTGATGATGTCGACTTGATTGTCTGTGATTATGTCATCCAGACGTGGATCTCTTCCTTCCCAGTAGTAGACGACTATCCGATTCCCCGTAATCAATGGGGTAAATATCGATGTGACGGTGAGATCAAAAGCCGGCGATGAATACAATGCAAACGCCGCTCTTTCACCTTTGAGATAAACATTCTTCGCCCACCAAATGTAATTAACCAGCCCTCTGTGCTGAATCTTGACGCCCTTGGGGGCTCCGGTCGAGCCGGAGGTGTAGATCAGATAGGCGGGATCATGAGGGCCGGCTTCAATGACTGGGTTCTGCTCGCTCTCTTGGGCTACCCTATCCCAGTCGTCATCCAAGCGGAGAAGATCCCCGCCATAGGGCGGCAACCGATCTGCCACCCTTTGTTGAGTTAAGACCAATGAAATCCGCGCGTCCTCAAGCATAAAGGCAAGGCGCGTTCGCGGATGCGCAGTGTCGAAAGGGACGTATGCCCCGCCCGCTTTGAGAATCCCCAGCAAACTCACGACCATCTCTATTGAGTGGTCCATAAATAGGCCGACGAATTTTCCTCGCCCTACCCCGAGCTTACGAAGATAATGCGCCACCTGGTTGGCCCGGCGATTTAACTCTTCGTATGTAAGTTGCGAATCACCGAAGGTCACCGCTACGTCGCCGGGGGCGTGGGCAACCTGCTCTTGAAAAAGATGGTGGATCGTTTTGTCCCTCGGGTAATCGGATTCGGTCTGATTGAAGTCGAAAACAAGCTCTTGCTTTCTCTCCTGCGTCAGCAGGTCTATCTCAGAAATCCTCAGATCAGGGCTATTCAGCACGATCTCCAACACTCGCTGGTAGTGCCCTCTGAATACTTCAATGGTCTCTAGTTTGAATAGACTAGGCGCGAATTCAATAGTGCCCGACAGAACGCTTCCGCATTCGGAGAAAATCAGAGTCACGTCGTTTTTCAGATACCTAACATTCTCCTCGTCGTGAATGTCCTTCAGAACCGCCGCCACGTTGAAGAGTGGAGATCGGTTGATGGGCCATTCGACGCTGAGCAATTCCAGCAGGCGCTTGAACGGGTATTTCCGATTTGCATATGCTTCGGAAATCGTCTGCTTGACGTCTTCGAGCAAGAATCTCACGGTCAGAGATTTGCTCACACAATTGCGCAATGCCAACACTCTGTTGAGCGAAGCCAGTTCCCCGGATTGGTCAGGCGCCGTTGTGCCGATAATAATATCTTCGGCCCCCGTATACTTGTGCAGGCAAATCTTCAGCGCCGTAACCAGAACGGAAAAGACCAGCGGTCTCCGATTGCCGCAAATTTTCCGCAGGCGGCGCGCTATGTCTGAATCAATTTTTAGATCGAGTGCGGCTTTTTCATGCCGCAATGTTGCAGGTCTTCTGTAATCGAGTGGGATACCGGTGATGACAAGATCGCCCGACAGCTTTCGCAACCAATACTCCTTCTCTCGGGAAAGGCGTTCGTCAAGGAATCTTAAACTTACTCCACTCATAATCGCCCTCGTCGGTGATGCGTCTATTCTATGGCCTGGTTCCAACTTCTAACTCTCTCGATGAGACTCTGTAGGTACGCCCGTTGTAACGGCTCCTTTTTGCGCTCGGAGATCGATGCGATTTCCAGCGCTAACAGTTTCTGCGCCCAGGTCATGATCTCTTTAAACTGGGATAACGAGAGACCCTTGCCGAGCAGGTATGGAATAGTCCAAAAGTCAAATGACCACTGAGGCAACCAGGTCGACTCTTTGATTGTCAAGAACGCCTTCTCGATGTGATCCATCGCTTCGAGGCTATCCATCGTATGATGGGACCATAAGAATCCCTCGCCATTGATGCCGTACTTCTCCCGCTGCAATTCAATAGGAGTCCCCGGCTCGCAGTACCATAACTGTATGCGGTAATAATCAGGTTCAGCGCTTCTGATGAAGTTGATCGTTTCACCGATCGTCTCAGTTGTCTCGCCTGGGAAACCGAATATCAGAGAGGCGAAAGTCATAATCTCCCGTTTGCGCAGCATTTCTATGCCTCGTGCATATTTGTCTACGGTCGCGGCCTTGTTCATGTTGGTTAAGATTTGAGGAGAGCCGGATTCTACGCCAAGAAAAACGCCGCGGCCTCCGCTCTCCGCCATCAAATCAATAGCCTCTTCGTCTGAATTGCTGCATCGAAAATAGGAGAACCAATTGAATCGGTACTTCTTTTTGATCATCAATCGGCAAAGGTCCTTGAAGCGAGGCAGTGGGACATTGAATGTATCGTCTATAAATACAACATTCTTCACATAACCGAGGTCACGCATCGAATCTAACTCTCGCTCCACTGTCTCGAGGCTCGCCAGCGTCAGTTTCCCTGCCCTCGTTGGATAATTGCAGAATGAGCATTTGAAAGCGCAGCTTCTGGCCGTCCTTGTTTGAAGCGTCGGGCCGAGATCTTCGGTGGAAAACATTCCCCAATCGATGAAGTTTTCGTCCAGGACATTTGTTTCAGGCAGGACCCTCGTCCGATGAAAACCGCCGTCCTCGAAGTAGGCGATGTTCGGTATCTCACTCAGGCTCTCGCCGTTTTTCAGGCGACTGACGATTTGCGAAAGCGTGAACTCTCCTTGAGCTTCGATCACGTAGATGTCCGCTCCCAGATCTGCCAGGGCGGTTTTAAATCCGTCGTCTTGATAGTTCCTGGCGTGGTTTGCGATGAGCGGGCCGCCGATAATTATCTTCACCTTCCGGTTATGCTTTCTGATGAATTCGATCATCTCATGGACGGGAAAGTTCACGACGTAAAGAGTGGTCGTGATCGCCACACAGAGCGGTTCCTCTGCGAGATACTGAGCCAGCCGGTCCATCTCATATTGAAAAAGGTTGATGTAGCGCGCCTCAAATCCTCTTTTTCTCAGGTAGTGCGTCAGATAGACAGCGGCCAGATTCGGAATATCGCATGTCTTGAATGTATCGTTGGCCGTTCCCCCACCGCTCTTTTCTTGCGCCGAGCTACAAACGTAATTGAGCAGGTCAATATAGTTCAACTTCTTGCCGTCGACATCGATGAAACTGAATTTCAAATCTCGGTATGCCTCTGAATCTTCTCCGTATCTCCTTAAGAAGCTCTCGTACACTTCAAATGGAGGTTCGTTATAGCCAATAATGACGCAATCCAAGCGCTCTCTCTCCGCCATTGCCTCACTCTCCTCTTGTGATTTCGATCAAATACCTTGCCCTGACTATTCAGGGTCAGATTACTCAGAAGGAGAAGGTTCCGCTTAATTCTTCGACATCGAGCGGCTGCTCCAACACCCTTCGCTCTTCTTCGGACAAAAATTCGAGTGTGTCCAGTCGTGACTCCGGTTGAGCCGAAACGCTTCTCAACAAGTTCTCAAAATGCCTGAGCATTTGTCTGATCGTCGCAGCCTCGAAGAGATCGGTGCTATATTCCAGCGAGCCGAGCAAGCCTCGCTCCGCCTCCCACATATTGAAGGTGAGGTCGAACTTGGCGGTCGGATTATCGACCTCAACCGGAGTCAGATTTAATCCTGCAAGTTCCAGCTCAGGCATCGACGCGTTCTGCAAAACAAATACGACTTGCGCAATCGGATGATGGCTCAGGCTGCGCTCGGGTTGTAACGCTTCGACCAGTCTCTCAAAAGGAATATCCTGACGCATGTAGGCATCCAAGGTTACCTCGCGGACACGGCCAAGCAATTCTTTAAAAGTTGGATTGCCGGATAGATCGGTTCGCAGCACCAAGGTATTTGCAAAGTACCCGATCAGCCCCTCGATCTCCGGCCGATTTCGATTGGCAATGGGGGTGCAGACGAGAATGTCTTCCTGGCCCGAGTAACGCATCAGCAATACCTTCCACGCAGTGACCAAAGCCATGAATAACGTGACAGCTTCGCTCCGGGTCAGCGCCTTTAATGCTTCGAAGACGTCCTGAGGTATGAGGACAGGCAGGCGCGCTCCTTTAAATGATTGTCGCTGCGGGCGCGGATGATCCGTCGGCAGGTCCAGTAACAGAGGCGAACCTTCGAGATGCCGAATCCAGTAGGAGAGTTGAGCATCGAGCGCCTCGCCCTGCAACCACTGTCGCTGCCAGACGGAATAATCCGCGTATTGAACCGGCAAATCGGGCAACGAGTAGGGCTTGCCTGTATAGTGATGCTCATAAAGCGCGACGATCTCATTGATCAATATTCCGATCGACCAACCGTCGCAAACGATGTGATGCATGTTGAACAGCGCAATATGCTCTTCCTCATCAACTTTAAGTAGTTTCGCCCTTAGTACCGGGCCTTCGGCCAGATTGAACGGAAGACGGCATTCTTCCAGGGCCATACGCTGCGCTTCGGCTTCGCGGTCGTCAACAGGGTGTCGTCGAAGATCGATCACCGGGATCTTCAAAACCCGTAAAGGTTGAACGACTTGAACGGTCTGGCCATCAACCGTCTTATAGATCGTTCGCAGAGTCTCGTGCCGCCGGATAATCTCATTGAGGCTCTTTTCCAACGCCGCCGTGTTCAGTCTACCTCTCAATCGCAAAGCAGTTGAGACGTTGTAGAAGGGGCTCTCAGGCTCCAATTGATTTAGAAACCAGAGGCGTTGTTGAGCAAACGACAGCGGCAATGCGCGATCGCGCGGGGCGGGCAGTATCGGTGGCAGTTTTATACTCTGCCCCGATTGGCGGGCCTCTTCGACATATTCCACAAGACCAGCGACGGTGGGGCTTCCGAAGAAGGCGCGGAGCGATACATCGACTTGAAGCGTATCACATACATGCGACATCGCCTGGGTAGCGAGCAACGAATTACCTCCAAGCTCAAAGAAGTTATCGTTGACGCCGATCTCTTCGAGGCCTAACACTGCGGTCCATATTCCTGTCACTACTTCTTCAAGCGGAGTGCGCGGCGCAACCAGCCTCTCGCCTAACTCTGGACGAGCGCGATTCTGGGCGAGAAGAGCGTTGCGGTCGAGTTTGCCATGTGGGGTGAGAGGCAGTGACTCCACCACCACCAGCGCTGATGGAATCATATATTCCGGCAACTTTCCTCTCAGATGGCCGCGGACCTCGCTGATAGAGATTACGCTGCCCGGGCTTAACACAAGATAGGCCGTCAGCCTCTTATTCCTTTCGTCATCCTCTTGAACCATGACAACAGCATCTTGAATCGCCGGATGCTGGCTGAGTATCGCTTCGAGCTCTCCAAGTTCGATGCGATAACCGTTGACCTTTACTTGACGATCTATGCGGCCAATGAATTCGATATTGCCATCGGGCAGGTACTTGGCCAGATCACCCGTCTTGTAGAAACGAGTACCAGGCTCGTCGGTGAAAGGGTTCGGTACGAACCTTTCGGCAGTAAGATCTGAACGATTCAAATATCCTCTGGCCACGCCGATGCCGGAGATGTGTAATTCGCCAGGCGTCATGACCGGAACTGGATGCAAGCTCCGGTCCAATATATTGATCCGTGTGTTTGCGATCGGGCGGCCGATGGGCGGAAGTCGTTGATCGGTCGAGCATTCAGCTGCGCTGGCGCATACGGTCGTCTCAGTCGGTCCATAGGCGTTGATGAATCGGCGACCCGCCGACCATCGCTCAATTAACCCGGGCGGACAAGCTTCACCCGCCACCACCATCAGGCGCAGCGCGGGCAAACCTTTAGACGGTAAAGCTGCGAGCACCGATGGCGGAATCGTTATACACGTGACGGCCTTTTCCTCCATCAAGCGGACGAAATCCGGCCCCGGCATTAGCGAATCTCGGGTTGCGAGACAAAGCATAGCGCCTGCGCGCAACGACATTACTATCTCGGAAATTGAAGCGTCGAAAGTGAACGACGAGAACTGAAGCGTGCGATCGTCACATTTCAACCCGAACGCCCTAACCTGCGCGTCGGATAGATTGCACACTCCTCTGTGCTCCAAGAGCGCTCCTTTTGGCCTCCCGGTTGAACCAGAGGTGAATATTACATAGGCGAGATTGTTCGGTTCAGATACGACGCCGAGGTTTGTGTTATCCTCTTGAGTAATTACGTCCCAGTCGGAATCGAGAAATATGAGGCTGGCTTCGTGTTCGGGTAGAGAAGCCGCAACTTGCCTTTGAGTCAACAGTACTAACGCCCGCGCATCACTGAGCATATAAGAAAGGCGCTCTTTGGGAGTAGTTGAATCGAGCGGCAAATAGATTCCGCCCGCTTTCCAGATCGCTAAGATTGCGATCACAATATCCGGAGAGCGATCAACGCAGACCCCGACCGTGACCTCGGAGCCAATTCCCCGCTTGCGTAAATATCGCGCAAGCCGGTTTGCGCGGCTATTCAGCTCTCGATAGGTTATCTCGTTTTCTCGAAAAGAGAGCGCCACACTATCCGCCCTTTGCTCTACGACCGACTCGAATAACTGATGGAAACAATTGCTATCGGCGAAATTAACCGCTGTTGCATTCCACTCTGAAACTAACTGTCGCCGCTCTCTCTCCGTTAGTATCGACAACTGCCAAATTGGAGCGCTTACATCTTTCAACGCTTCTTCAAGAATGTATATCAGGCGACTCGCGAAACTCTCCACGCTTCCCCGATTGAAGAGGTCGCGGTTATACTCAATGACACCTGAAATATAGTCTGACCGTCTAGAGAATATGAGAGTGATATCGTTTCCGACTGCTGGGAAATCGGCATGAATATCTTTCATGGACAGCGCCACGTCGAACAGCGGGCACCTGTTCTCTATCTCAACCATGCCCAAGTCTTCAATCAGGCGTTCAAACGGATAGCGCTGCTTTGCGTAAGCGTCCAATAAAGTCTGGCGCACATTCAACAGGAATGCCTTGAACGAGAGTCGCTCATCTACCAGGTCGATGATGGTAAGCGCATTGAGTTCCGGAGTCTGGTGATCATCGTTTTTGAGAGCAGGGCTGCCGACGGCGATCTTCCTACTACCAGTATACTTGTGAAGGCATATTTTCAGCGCGGCCATGAGCGTTGTGTACAGCAGGAAAGGCCCGTCGCCGGCCAATTGCATCAGCCTGTCGTAGACTTCGCCGGTTATATTCACCTTGACCTTATCTATCGCCGCTGAATAGAGCTCCGGTCTGTGATAATCGAGATGAAGGTTTGACGGTTCGATCTCGGCCGAGGAGACAGCGACCCAGTAATTCTTCTCTTCAAGTAGCTTGCGATCAAGGACCAGCACTCTCTTTGCGCCTTTCATCATTCTTCCCCCCTATACTCTTTCAGAAATTGAAAGCTTCGCTGGTAATTGCTTCGATCACCGGGCTGTTTTGCTCACACCGAGCTTCGAAAGTAATCTCGCTGAGCGTAAAATCCCCCTTTTCCGTGGCGCTATGCAGACCGAACTCGAGAAGAGCCGCTACCCCTTCCGCCAGGTTTCGATCAAAAGAGTCGGTTGAGTACCAAAGTTGCGCGTTCAATCCGTCTTCTGCGCGCGCCACGTTCAGAAGCATTGACAAATTTCGTTCCAGTTGTGAATGAAATCGCAGCACCTCTTCAACCCCGAATGCCCTATCTCCGGCTTCGGGGGCGTTGAACGAGTAGCCGACGTCGAACACTGGGCACGATCCATGACACTCAGCCATATGGGATTGATTGGTGATGAAGTAAAACGCGAACAATTTATGTTCAAGTGATTGCGCAATTAGTTGCTGCAGGCGCAGCAGATATTCGCTGAATCTGACATCACCTGATGGGAAGAGCCGCAGGGGAACTATGCCTGCTTGCTGGGCCTGGGAGATAGCGCAAAGAATGACTATATCTTTTCGCTCGGCGAACATTGAAATCAGATTGCTGTAAACCGCCAGAATCAGGCTCGATGGATCGGCATTGCAATCGGCTGCAGCCGCCGTTATTTCGGAGAAATTGATCGCAACGGGTACTGATGACCAGCCCGAGGCTGTGGTTGCGGGCGTGCCGAGCAATTTCGTGAGATGGGGATCGGATGAAGCGTTTCTGAATTCCGATTTCCAAAAATGTTCGGCGGCTTGATAGTGAGTCCCGGAGAGCGCCTCTACTGATCTCATCTCCGGCCTTTCTCCTCGATCAAACTGGCTGCTGGCTCTCAGGCTCTCCAATAACGCTGGATCCATATCTCTACCAGGTTGAACCAGATCTTGTTTGATGATGGCATTGAAACACTTGAGGAAAGTCTTTATCTGGCTCAAGGTCATGCCCTTACGCTGCAAATAGAATGTGCTCCACTGCTCAAAGCCGAACTGGGGCAACCAGATTGAGTTCTCTATGCATAAGAACATGTTGTCTATGAGATCGCATGCCATCTCTGAGTCCATCGTATGATGTGACCAGTTGAAGGCTGAACCCCTGATACCGAGCTTCTCTTTCTGCTGCCAGATGGGAGTAATCGGGTCGGAATACCATAATTGCGCTCTGAAAAAATCTGGACGAGCTGTCTCAATGAACTCGACAGTCTCCCGGTACGTCTCGTACGTTTCTCCCGGAAAGCCGACGATGAGCGAGGCATATGTCGAGATACCAGCGGCTTTCAATAGGGGAATAGCTCGTACGTAGTCTTTCCGTCTCGCCGTCTTATTCATAAGCTCGAGCATCCGATCACTGCCCGATTCAACACCAAGAAAAACTCCTTCGCACCCGGCCTTTCCCATCAGTTCTATTGTCTCTTCGTCCCCATGATCGGAGCGATAGAAACAGTTCCATTTAAATCCATAGTTATTTCTGATCATCATCCGCAAGACATCTTTGAATCTGGCTTTCGGGACGTTAAAAGTGTCGTCTATGAAGGTAAGAGTGGTAACGCCTCCGATCTCTCTTATCTCATTGAGCTCTTGCTCGACAAGTTCCACCCCCACATATTTATAGCTGCCCGCCCTCGCTGGAAATCCACAAAAGGAGCACGAGAAGGGGCAGGATTTCGCGGTTCGAAGCGTGACAAACTCGTCTATCTCTTCCGCCGAAAATAGCCGGTAGTTAATGGGGTTTTCTTCAAGCGGATTAGACTCGATTGACGGTTGAGTCACTATATATTCATCGTCTATTCTGTAGGCAATGTTATCTACGCGATTCAAATCTCCACCGGTTTTAAGCGCCTTCAGAATGTTAACCAACGCCATTTCGCCTTCCGAGCTGGTTACGTAGAAGTCAGCCTCCAAATACTTAAAAAGGTGTTGGTTGGATACGTGATCGGTTATCTTTATCTGATTGGCGATGTATGGCCCGCCGACTATGATCTTTGCGGTCTGGTTGTACTTCCTTATGAAGGAGATTATCTCAAGAATAGGGTGCGGCGACACGTACAACGTCGTGGTAATGGCGATCGTTAATATATCTTCGTTGAGCAGCTTCTCTCTCAGCTTCTCCTTCTCAAGATGAAATAGATTCACGTAATCAAACGTCATCCCGCGCTTCGATAAGTAGCTGCCGAGATATGTAATGACGGGCCATAGAAAGTCAGCGTTGTGAAACGGCTGGCGACTGCCCCCCCTTTTCTCGTAAAAAAAGTGGTTGAGTATATCCAAGCTTCGATACGGACGACCGTTGAAATTGATAAAGGCTAAGCGCAGATCTTTATAGGCCCCGGAGCGTTCGCCCATTGCCTTGACCGTCTTGGTATACTCTTCAAAGCTGTAATCGTTAAACCCCATTAGCAAGCAATCAATCAAGGTAATTTTCCTCCTCTCGCGCCAAGCGGCTACTTGTGTCCTCGCTGCAGCGCAGCGTTGCAGCGAGGATTCTGTGGTCAGATACTGCTTAAATCCTCTTCCGTTTTACATTTTTCCTATTGGGCCTGCGCTCAGGCATCGTTTCACATTCTTTGGCCGATTTCATTGAGTGTTCACTTTTGGAGCTGTAAATGCCGAATCGGCCGCCAAATGCTTCGAACCAGCGACAGATCGGTCGTATTCGATCTTCCCGAACTCGAGTCTGATTATGCGGTCGGCCAGATGGTAATATCTGTCGTCATGGCTTATCACTATCGCTGTTTTGCCTCTTGATTTAAGCTCCGGCAGAATCTGGTAATAAAAAACCTCCTTGAACATTGGATCTTGGTCCGCCGCCCATTCATCAAAGAGATAGATCGGGCGATCTTCCAGGTAGGCTATTAAAAGCGCTAGCCGTTTTCGCTGTCCTTGTGAAAGCTCAATGGTAGAAAAGAGACCGCCGTTGATCTTCACTTTTTTGTCGAGTAGAAGCTTAGTGAGATATCCGCGAGCGCGGTCGTCCAGGTCAGGATATTCAAGACCCAGCAGACTATCGAACAGGTGAAAGTCCGAAAATACTGCGGAAAAATGTTGTCGGTAGTCTTCTCTATTTTCATCAGTGATTGGCTCCCCATTCAATCGAACCTCTCCGGATCCCGGTATATAAAGCCCTGTGAGAAGCTTTGCCAGCGTAGTCTTTCCACTCCCGTTGCCGCCGGTAATAAAGAGCAACTCGCCCGGCGATAACGTCAAATGAATGGGGCCGAGCATGAACCCATTATCGTCATTTTCAACGTGATAGCTATGAGTAACACTAGCCAGCTCTAAACGCTTCCATGAGCGATAGTCCATTGAATTAGGGGGCTTTCCTTCTACCCCTCGCGCTTCAAGTGAAATGCCTAGCTCCTCAACTTTGTTCAATGATATATTGGCGCGGGCAATATTAGGCGCTGTATTCATAATGAACTGTAAAGGAGTCATCAGATAAAGCAGTGTTATAGTATAGCCTGTAAGAGACTGATGGCTGACTGACATCACTGCCGGCAGTAAGAATAATACCAACCCGATTACCACGAAAACGAGCACTTGTCCCCAGCTCGAAGCCGCAGTGTAGATCGCCATTCCTTTGATGTTTTTCCGTCGCATCGATGAAGCGGTGGCCCGAAGAGTCCCGTTCATAAAAGCATCGCGTCTGGGCCTATGTAACTTTAACTCCTTTGTACCGCTTGTGAGGGAGCGGAAATGCTTGAATAGAGTGTCGGCGTCTTCACGCGCAAGCCGGAGTAGCCGGAAAGCTTTGGTGACCGATAGCTGATAAGTGATGATCCCCAGTATCATGAACCCTAGCACAGCCAATAGAATTATGCCCGAAAGCCAGCCGAGATATACTAGCCCTGTAATCACAACTGCAACATTGATAAATAACAGAGGAAGAGTGACGAGTGTCCCCGTAATGGTTGGGATATCCTCTGTCAAGGCTGTCATTAAACGATGGAGTCCGATCTCTTCCAGATGGCGAAGCGGAGCCGCAAGTATTTGCTGGCATACCTGTATGCGAAGTTTGAACAATGCCCCTTGAGCTAGCCGGGTCAGTAAAACCTCCGAGCCGAATCTCATTAGCGGCAAAAACAGGCATAACCCGATAAAACTCCATAAGAGCGCAGCCGGCGTCGCTCCTTCGTTCTTGATCGACTGGTTAAATACGCCAAGCAGAGCAGCGTTACTTACCCCACTCAGCAGCCCCGCTATCAGCGCAAGAATAACGCTGCCAGGAGAGTATTTGATGAGAAACATGAAAAGCTTCATACAGGGCTTATATCTTTGACCTCTTCCAGAAATGTTTCAAAATACTCCGTTTTTTCAGGAGGGACATCTCAAAATTTAGTTAACGCAGTATTAATAGTTATCTATAGACATTGAAAGGGTAAGACGCAGCTGATAGCTTTGGATTCGGAGGCGGGCTCATCGAAAGTTGAACTGTTCACCTTCGTAGCGGCTATCAAGAGTCGAGCCGGTCTCAAAAAAGCCATCCCTACTATAGGTGGGTAGCGGAATATCGATCAGGCGGCAGTAGGGATCCGCCAGTATCTCTCTGAGTAACGCAACGTAATTATCGAGTAGTTCATTGATCGTCTCGCGTTCGAAGAGGTCAGTGTTATAGGTCGCATTGCCGATTAAACCTTGCGGCGTATCACCTATTCCCAGGATCAGGTCGAACATCGAGGTGGCGCTGTGGACCTCCACCGGGCGAAGGGAGAGCGATGAGATATTCAAAGTTTCTGATGGAGCATTTTGTAGAACAAGCACAGTCTGTACTATTGGCGTATAACTCAGATCGCGCTCCGGATGAAGCTCATCAACCAGCATTTCAAAAGGGAGGTCCTGATATGCGTATGCGCCGAGGACTTCTTCCCTGACTTTTCCGAGCAATTCGACAAACGTCATGTCACCCGACAACTCCGTACAGATGACCATCATGTTGACGAAGAATCCGATTAATTGCTCTACCTCAACTCGATTTCGGTTAGCGATAGGAGTACCGACGACGATTTTGGTCTGTCCTGTATGGCGAAACAGCAGCGTTTTGTACGCAGCGAGCAGAATCATGTATAAGGTCACTTCGGATTGGCGGCTGAGCGCCTTGACCGACTGAGTCAGTTCGAGCGAAATAGTGAATGGTTCGTTTGCGCCTCGGAATGTTTGGACTGCCGGTCGAGGTCGATCCGTCGGCAGCTGCAGTAACCTTGGGGCGCCGTCAAGCTGTTTTTTCCAGTAGGCAAGCTGAGACTCGAGCACTTCGCCTTGCAGCCATTGTCTCTGCCAAAAAGCATAGTCGGCGTATTGAATCTCAATCTCGGGCAGCGGCGAAGTCTCTCCGGCGGAAAACGCCGCGTAGAGCACGCTTACTTCTTTGACAAGCACTCCTGTCGTCCAATTATCGCAGACGATATGATGCAATATCCAAACAGCAATGTACTCATCCTCGTCGATCCGAATCATCAAGAGCCGCAAAAGCGGCCCTTCGGCCAGATCGAAGGGTATATTGGCAGTCACATCCGCTGCCTGCCGGGCCACGCTCTCCCGTTCATACCCGGGTATCTCAGTGAGGTCTATTGTCGGAAGAGAGACAGGCTGTACTGGCCTGATTACTTGCGTTGGTTGTCCATCGATCGTTGAGAACGTAGTTCGCAATGTTTCATGGCGGCGAATTATTTCCGTAATTGTTCGTTCAAATGCTTCCAAATCAAGCTTTCCCTTGAGGTGGATTGCGGCCGGCACATTGTAGTAAGGGCTGTCAGGCATTAGCCGATTGAGGAACCACAAACGTTGTTGAGCGAAAGAGAGCGGGAGCGGGCCGGTCCGCGGAATCGGAGTGATGGGCGGCGCGCTGACTGGAATCCTCGACTTGATCAGCGTCTCGATCCGGCGGCTGAGTTCTGCGATTGTCGGAGCCTCGAAGATGGTGCGGAAAGTCAACTCTATCTGGAAGGCTTCACGCACTCGTGAGACCAACTGCATGGCTTTCAATGAATGCCCTCCCAGTTCGAAGAAATTAGAGTTGCGGTCTGCCCGCTCTATTTTAAGTAGTTCGGCCCAGATACCACCCAAGATCTCTTCTACGAATGTCGCAGCTGTCTCCGAAACTTGCGCTTTCCCGGGTATCCCATTCATTGAGAGCGACCCCTGACGGTCTATATTGCCGTTGAAGGTGATCGGCATACGGTCTAACACAACGGTCGCCGCTGTCTCCAAAACTTGCGCTTGCCCGCGTATCCCATTCATTGAGAGCAACCCCTGACGATCTATCTTGCCGCTGGGGGTGATCGGCATACGGTCTAACACAACGATGGCGGAGGGCAGCATGTAATCCGGGATTCTCTGCATGAGCGCCGATCTCAATTCAGCAACCAACCCCTCCTGTTTATCATTCGTAGTTACAAAAGCCAGCAGACGATTCTCGCCCGATGGATCTTGTTTCGCCATGACTACAGCATTAAGCACGGCTGGATGACTACTCAATGCCGCTTCTATCTCGCCCAGTTCGATTCGAAATCCGCGGATCTTCAGTTGATTGTCAGCTCTGCCGAGGAATTCCAAATTTCCATCCAGCCGATAGTAAGCCAGATCCCCGGTCTTATAGATTCGCGAACCGGCTTCTGTAGCATACGGATTGGGAATGAATCGCTCCGCAGTTAATTCGGCCCGGTTGATATATCCTCTCCCCACACAGGCGCCGCCTATATATAGTTCGCCTGCAACCAGTTTCGGCATGAGACCCCAATCCGAGCTCGAGATATAAGTCTCTACTTTGCTCAAAGGGAGACCCAGTGGAATCGCATTGCTGGCGCTTCTCTCTTCGATTTGATAAGTAATCACCCCCACAGTCGTTTCTGTAGGACCATAATGATTATAGATCGCAAGTTCAGGAGCCAATAATTTGATCTTTTCTATCAACTCCCAATGGGCGGCTTCCCCGCCAAGTATCAAACACTGGCGTGGCAAAAGAGACCGGGCCTCTATTAATGAGATTAGAGCATTAACGTGTGAAGGAACTATTTTGAGTACATCAATAGGGTAACGACTGAAGTAGTCGACTAATGCTTTAGGATTACTGGCCGTCTCTTCAGAAATTACGTGTAGGCGTCCGCCCAGGCACAGCGAGGGAAAGATAACGGTGTTGGCCAAGTCCGAAGAGAATGAGGTGACCATGGCGAAGCTCGACACATCGGACAGTTGCAGCCTTTCAACTATGGCGTTCAAATAGTTGAAAATCTGCCGGTGCTCGATCATCACCCCCTTCGGCATGCCGGTCGAGCCTGAAGTGAACAATACATATGCTGTATTTTCGATTGCCGCAATCGGATCCGGATTTTGAGAACTCTGATCGGCGTCATTGATGACTTCATCGATGGTAACCAAGCGCCAGTTACAATCTGCCAAGTAATCTGTGAAATGCGATTGAATCAAAACAGCGCGAGGCGCAATCTCATTGAGCATCATGGTTATGCGGCCTTTGGGCGACCGGACGTCCAGTGGAACGTAAGCGCCTCCGGCTTTTAGCGCTGCCAGCAACGCCAAAACAATTTCCGATGAGCGCTCCATGAAAATCGCGACTCGCGTTTCTGCACAAACGCCTATCGATCTAAGCTGATGCGCCAGCCGATTCGCTTTGGCATTGAGGTCGTGATAAGTGATCTGTTGCTCCTTAAAAACAATCGCGATTGCATCCGGAGTCTTTGCGACTTGCGATTCGAATAAATGGTGTAAGCAATGAGGTTCTGGAGACTCTACTCTCCTTCCGCATCCATCGGCCAGCAGCTGCCGCTTCTCCGCTTCACTCAGCAAAGATAACTGCGAGAGGTGTTGCATCGGATTGAATAACATGCTTTCGATCAGAATTTTTATACCATTCAGCATTTGAGTGACGAACGCCGCCGAAAATCGATTTCGGTAGTACATTATCTGCAAAGAAAGCTCCTGCCCCGGCACAACAATCAATGTGAGCGGATAATTGTTTCGGTTGATAAATCGAACGTCATCGATCTGGAACAAACTAGAAGCCAACTGTAGCGACTTGTCAAAAGGATAATTCTCGAAGACAAAAACAGTCTCAAATAGCTGCCGGGCGCGGGGAATCTCGCTCCATCCCTGCACATCAACCAGTGAGCTGTACTCGTACTGCCGTATTTGAACCAGAAAATCTTGCAGGCTCTTCAGCCAGAGTAAGAGTGTGTCCTGTGCGGTGACCCGGACGCGCATGGGTAAAGTATTGATAAAAAGCCCGACCATTGTCCTTATATCGGGGAAAATTGAAGGGCGTGCTGAAACGACGGTTCCATAGACCACATCCTGTTGGCCGCTGTAGCGTCCGAGTATCAGCGCCCAAGCTGCCTGCAGTATTGTGTTGAGCGTCAGCTTTTGCTCGCGTGCGAAATTCTGCAGCCTTGCCATGGTCACAGATGAAACCACTAACTGCTCGATGGCGCAATCATTCGGGTTCTCGTTTTCACTTCTCAATACTTCATAATCGATGACAGAAGTTGGAGAGTCATATCCTGCGAGCGCGTTGCGCCAGAAGGCTTCTGCGCCGCTCATGTCTTGCTGCTGCAAAAACTCGATGTAGGTGCGATAAGGGCGGGCAGGTTCGAGAGATACTTGCTGGCCTCCACACAGAGATTCATAAAAGATGAAGACCTCTTTTATGAGATTGAAAAGGCTCCAGCCATCAACAAGCAAGTGATGAATACTCAAAATGAACCTATATAAATCATCAGCTGATCGGATGAGCGTCAACCGCATGAGAGGTGGCGACGAGAAGTCATATCCGGCATCTCGATCCTCCATCATGAAAGCTGGCAGCCGACTTTGTTGTTCATCTTCGGACAACCTTCGCCAATCCATTTGATTGCAAGCAAGCTCGACACGTTTATGGACGACTTGAAGAGGCTTGCCGGCCTCTTTCCAATGGAAGCTAGTGCGCAAAATGGTGTGCCTGTCTACAACCAATTGCCATGCCTGTTGAAAAGCGGACCGGTCGAACCCCCGGCTGAACTTGCAGATCAATTGCTGGCAATACATCCCAGGCTCTGAATCGTAGAGACTGTGAAACAACATCCCCTGCTGCAAAGGCGACAGTTCGTAGATATCTTCGATATTTTGCATCTCAGTTTTTGCCGGTATCACGGATCTTGGCGATGAACTCGTCCAATTCACGCTGGCTCAATCGCGCGACCGCGAAATTTGTCCTATCTTGTGGCTGTACTTCATGAACGGCTGGCGCGAGAGTGGCTAAAGCCGCCAACTCGGCAATGTTTTGATGCTGGAACATCTGCATCACTTTGAGTTGAAGTCCGGCCTGATAGGCTTTTACAGCGATCTGAACGCGTAAAAATGGAGTCGCCGCCGAGTGTAAAAGTCAGAACTTAATCTGACAGTGGATAGACTGAAGGTTTACATCGACGTTTTGCCATAGCAGTATCGTCTGCTATGCGCCTGACCTCTTAGGATGAATGCTGGCTCTCAAACCCAGGAGCTTGACCCGCGTCGACGGTCGAAAAGGCGATCGTGACTGAAGATGTTGATGGCTGCTCACACCTCGTTCTCCATGGAGAAGATTTGAGCTAATCTGTCGCCGACGAGACAGCTTCTTTGATGGGCTGAAAACTTGGGGATTCAAAACCAAGCGTTTGTTTGCAAAAGTCTACCCACTCAACGGTAACAGTATCAAATATTATGTTCTCGTCGATGAAGATACCGTCAGTCACAACAAAATTTTCCTGAAGGTAGAGAAAGTCTTGAGCGGTCAGATCCCTAGTTACATCCGCCTCTTTTCCATCGACTTGTCGCTTCTCTTTCCTGGCATTCTGTCTATTTTCTGCCCACTCTCCAAACTCTCGAAATCTGGTAATTTGATACGCCTTGCAATATTTTCCCATTTTTGCCATTTCATTCCTCCTGTTGGATGAGATTATGCTCTGCGTTTTGGTAAACGCATCGCCGAGGGGTAGTGTTTTGAGCGTGTTATATCAAATATTGCCGATTTGAACGACGTCTTGGGATTCTCCAGCCCACTTTGCCGTTACGCGTTGCTGAATTTCAAATCGTTGCAATAATAAAATATAGGCTGGCCAGCATGGCTGTTCCCGGAAAAATCCACTTAGCAGATTTTGTAATAATACTGATCGGCTGGAGAAGCATCCACTGAGCAAAAACTACTACGGCGCTAACAATCACGGACATTTTCAATGTGAGGCCGATGAATAGAAGATAGATCATAGGGGTAAAGAGTATGATGATCGGAATCCAGCAACAGACCAGCGCAATAGAACGTCCTATCGAGCTCAATATCGATGTCTGCCTCGAATAGTCCGAAGAAAATATAATTACAAGCTCTATTAGATTGAATAACAGCGGCCAGATGAACAGGTAACTTCCGCCTGGCAGTAAGAAACTTGTGATTAGCGTTAATATAAGACACCAGATCGTCGCGGCAAAAGTTAGATTTTGAATGCTGGCTCGGCGTCGAAACCAGAGGTATATGGCGGAAACTATCGCCGTAACCAACGTGATCACGCACGATATATATAGCGCTTCATTAATCGACACATCACTTAAACCTCCAGCGTGATATCTATTTACAATATCTGAGACTATGGTAACCGAGGCTGCGACAGCGAATACAGCGACAGGAAAAGCGACAACTCCCAAGAACGTTTCTTTGAACCTCAATATCCTTTTCTTGAAGCCGAAGAACATAACTGCAAGAAAGAATAAGAAGCCTCCCCCGGCTAGCGGGATAATCCATCTGTAATGATAGTAAAGTAGAGTTCTGCCGGGCAGATTGAAATAGACGAGATTGCCGCTTCTCGCATGATCCAGATCCAGATTTCCAAAATGGCGGGCAAGGGACAGCGCGTAATTACCATGATGCTGAAGACTTCGCTCATCAATGTTCTTAATTGTGTCGAATGCGGTATGATAGTAGGCCGCACCTTTGATAAATGCGAAGTTCAAGCCTTGGATACCAAGCTCTCTGAATACTGTGAAATCTGTATCGTTTGGCAAATGATCGTAAATGGCGCCGGTGAGAGAACTCGCAACCGGATGATCGGCGATTTTAGCAAACTCTTTTATGATCCATCCATTCTCATCGCCCGTTTCAAACATTATCGACGGTCCGCTATTTCCGCGAGCGTCGAAATTGAGCACGATACCTATATCACGAGCTAACGGGTGTTTATAGACAAAAGCCTTGGCCCCTAAGAGCCCCTGCTCTTCACCATCCGTGAACAGGAAAGCGATATCATTCTTCAGAGGGGGGCCTGCCATTAACGCCCGCAAAGTTTCGAGCATTGACGAGACCGCGGCGCCATTGTCACCGGCGCCCGGGCTTTTCACAACTGTGTCGTAGTGCCCTACGTGCAATATGACATTACCCTGTTCCGTCCCTTTTAATGTAGCGATAATATTTATAAGACCAGCCGAGTTTTGCGTTTCGGGAGTAAGTCCAAGAGAGGTTATCGCTTGAATAATATAGTTTCGCACTATGCTATTTGCATCTGATCTTGATGGATGTGGCTCTTCTGCTATTGCCTTGAGATGCTGCATTGCACGAGCAGAGGAAAAACCCGACAGCGGCGCGCTCACAGGCGATGTTTCCGGCGGCGCGATCCCTTGAAGACTGAAATATACGAAAATCGAAATTATGATCACAGACGCAACCGCCGCGATATGATCAGGCCATGATGTACTGAATATTAGCAGGCTGCCCCTTTTAAGCGATCTGCCATTCGTAAGCCAGGAAAAAAGCCTGGATCGAGATCGTTTGCCGTTTTCCGATTTTGATTGCGCTGAGAATGTCAAAGCGTCTTGAGCGTCAGATCGAGAACCAGCCGGTTGAACTTCGCCAGGTACAGCGCTACTAAAAAGCTTTCTTCACCATGTCCCTTTCGACCTCAATATGAGCCTGGTAACTCACAGTATCAAGAAGAATCCTTATCCGATCGGCATCCTTCATTTCTCGTTCGAATATTCCTCCGAAATTTCTCAGCGGGCCATCCTTTATTATTATCCTATCGCCCACCTTAATCTTCTCGTTAATTCTGACGAAACCATCTTCTTCATTTATAAACGACTGAATCAGCATAATGATTTCTTCATCAACCGGGGTTGGGCCTTCGCCAAAACTTACTACGCTGTAAACGCCCCTGGTGAAACGAACTTTATGATATAAGTCGTTAACTTTAAACTGAGCGAAAATGTAACGTGGAAACAATGACTTCGTCATATAGGTTGGCGCAATTGAAAATTGGTTATAGCGGCGCTCTCTGATTCTTGGATTGAAGGTTGGGGCCCCTAAAACTTCCAGATTACTGCTCGCTCTGTCCTCCTGTTTCGAATGAGTGTGGATCACATACCAACGGGTAGTATCTTCAGTAATCATGCTTTCACTTCTTATTGAAATTGAGCGCTTTTCCATATTGATTGAATCGAAGTGAAACCTGGCAGGCTACCGCATGTTGAGCCAACAATATTCTCAGTATCGATATTCGCTCAATGAATTAAGCCTGTAAGGGGCGCGCAGAGCTGCGCCCTTAATGGCTCGCTGGATCAACCAGCACGCTACCATTTTACTTACCAGGAAACACTACCCGTTTGCGTTATACAGTTGATGTGGATTTAACTACAAATTCCACGCTGGAAGACTGGGGCTAACATATTATAGTTATATGAGAATATCGACTTCACAGGCCGGACGATCGGTCGTGATAGTGAACATCCGTAAGAGACGCATTCGCTATGGCGACCAAACCCATGACTCCAGCCCTGATTGAATACTTCGCAGACTTACCCGACCCATGAAGCGACCGATGCAAAGCGCATCAACTTAATGACATCATCGTCACCGCAATCCTCGCCGTCATTTGTGAAGCCGAAAACTTCACCGAATTGGAAGTGTTCAGCGAAGTGACCGAAAATTGGCTCAAGACCTTTCTCAAGTTGGAAAACGGCATCCCATATCACGATACCTTTGCCCGAGTCTTTGCGCTGATCACTCCTGCGGCTTTCAACGAACGATTCGTCGAGTAGATGCAAGCGGACCGAATCGCAGCCGCGGATGAAGTTGTGACGATCGACGGGAAGACGATGCGACGTTCGCCTGATAAAAGGGGAAAAGCCGAAGGGTGATCCGCATCGTTAGCGCATGGGCGACCCGCAATCGCCTGACCCTGGGGCAAATCAAGGTCGCCGAGGGGAATGCGACTCGCGTGCCACATAGTAACAATCGGACGGGCTGGATGTAACGAAGATTCTTAATGATTGAGAATAGAGATGATTATGAGAGTGGAGGCTATTTCGGCAAAGCTCGTTGCAAGCTTTGTAAACTAATGTAAAACTGCGAAAAAACGCCAAATTTGGCGAATCATTTTGCAGTATTTTGCAGTGTGAGGAGCAGTTATTAATAAAAAAGCGCTATCGCTTTATCATCTGCTTGATCATTTTCAAGCGGTAGTCCAACTGGCCGCGCGTCATCCCCAGTTGTTCGGCGGTTTTTGTCTTGTTGTTTCGATTTCCGATGAGCGCCTGTATGATCCCCTGAGCTTCAGCATCTGTTATGAGAACACGATTGAGATCATTGTGGGATAGCTGAGTGGCGCCGGGGGCGGCCAGCCAACTGATGTTGAAGAGTCTCTTTTCCTCTTCCAATATTTGATAGATTGTCTGAGCCGATATGACATTGCCGCTTTCGCAGATAATGGCGTGTTTAATTACATTCAAGAGTTGCCTTACATTACCCGGCCAATCATACTGCTTGAGCAAGACTTCGGCTTCCGGCGCAAGACCTTCGATGCGATCCCCATTACCCTTTATCAGTTCGGCGATAAAGTGATGCGCAAGTAGGATTACGTCATCCCCCCGGTCGCGCAGAGAGGGTAGCTCAATGCGCAACGAACCAATCCGGAAGAAGAGGTCGCGGCGGAAAGTGCCGTCATTGAGGGCGATTACGAGAGGACGATTAGTGGCGGCGATAATCCTGACGTTGATCGGAATTGGCTGAGCGCCTCCGATCCGGCGCAGTTCGCGCCTCTGCAGCACGGTAAGCAGTTTGACTTGCAGGTCAGGCGGCAATTCGGCGATTTCGTCGAGAAATATTGTCCCGCCCACAGCCTGCTCGAAGAGCCCGATTTTGCGTTCCGTCGCGCCGGTGAAAGAGCCTTTTTCATGCCCAAAAAGCTCGGATTCAATCAACTCGCGCGGCAATGCCGCGCAGTTGACCTCGACAAAACGGCCGCGAGCGCCAATCCCTTCATGAACGGCCAACGCGCATACCCCTTTGCCGGTCCCCGTCTCGCCTATAAACAGAACCGAATCGGCTTGCTTGGTAATCGCCAGTCGCAGGAGCTCACGCGTTTCTTGTATTGCAGGAGAATAGCCAGTGACCTGATCGGCTAGCCACGCGAGTTGTTGTTGCTTAGACTTGCCGATAAGTGAATTATTGAATCCGGTATGGGAGCGTCTGGCGAATGTTTCAGACAGATTCCGTCCAACTGATGTCGCGCGATGCCGCTTAAGCTCCGCCAGAGCGAGGCCCGCAAATGCGGCTAGCACTGATCTCATCGGCCCGAGATATTTGATCGGTTTGGTGTCCAAAATTGCGATTGCTCCAACCCCTGGCAAGTCTGGATCAGTAAGTTTGATCCCGGCATAGCTTTCTATCCGCAAATCGGCCATGCGTTGCTCCTGAGAGAATTGACCATGCGCTTTACTCGTGTAATAGACCTCATTCTGATACGAATGCAACAACGGAGCATACGGCCAATGCGTTGCGCGGTAATAGTCTTGCTCTTGACCTATGACTGCGCCTGCGTCGTAATAGGCGACGGTGGCGGGCAGCCCCGTGCCGCGTTCGTCGTATTCACCGATGAAGACATAATCGACATTTAAAGCCTTGCCCAGCTTCTCCGCCAACACTTGCAATAACTGCTTATCAACCATAAGTGATGCGGAGTGCGGTCTCCCATTGGTGATGGAAGCGACGAGGGTGAATAGACAGCTCGCGATCAGATGCGATTCAATCAAGTCAATGACCAGAGCAGACATCCGCCTGAGGAACTCTTTCTCCGAAACAGAAATGTCGCGTGGTTTACGGTCAATGACGCTCAATAATCCTATGCCGTACCCTTCGCGAGTGCGCAACGGCGCGGCGGCGTAAAATCGCAGACCGAACTCGCCAGCCACTAACGGATCGGCCTTCGCGAGGGAATGTTCCAGCGCGTTGGCGATACAAAAGACATCATCTGCGGAGATTGCGTCCGCGTACCATTCGGCCTTGTGATCAACCTGGGTTTTCTCTAAACCGTAAAGTGATTTGACGATGATGCGATCAGGGAGTATCAACTTAATGACAGAACCAAGCGCGTTAAAGAACCAGGCAACGAGCTTGGTAATAGAATCCAGCGCGGCGTCTGGCGAAGCGTCGATCGCCTCAAAGCGACGCAGGACCGCCAATCGAGCTTTCTCATCTGGAGAGAAGTTGCTTACCATATAGTATTGACAAAACTGAAGACTGCCGTATTTGCGCCGATGCCGAGCGCAAGCGACAAGACGGCAATCAATGTGAAGCCTGGCGCCCTGCGTAAACGGCGCAGGCTTATACGCGCATCTCTTAATAAATCTTCCACGTTATTACACCTATTAGTGGCCAGCATTCACGCTATCAATACTGGAACTATAATTTATCCATAACTATGGCCCAGGGTGGAGCCGAAGGCGGAACCCTGGGTCAGCTTTGGAGCGCCATCAAGCACGTGAAACGACCCGGCTAAAGACAAGGCTCACGCCACAGGCTTTATGCCGGCGTCTGCTTCGGAGGCTCAAATTAATAGCTAAATAGTGGCTGGGACGTCATTGATCTGGATCAAATATTTCGATAAAAATTTGGAGAGATTCACAAGTGATTAAGGCGCTTGTCCATCCTGCGGCCGATCTTCACCTTTCCACTCGATGGCGTCATGGTTAAATAGTCGTCCCAGAAAAAGTCGCGCCTCAATTTGACCTCCGGCGCGTGGACACTGTAGAGCTTTTGCTTGTCGTTCTTCTCTTGAGTGTAAATGCGAGTCGCATTTGAGAGCAGTTGTTTGAATTTCTCGGAAGGACTGAGCAGCTTGATCTGTTGGGCCCGGGCGTAACGGCTCTGATTGTAGAGCGCCTACTTGCCGACCCGTTTGTAGCTGTAGTGGTCCCCAAAAACTGGTTCTTACTCGCTTTTGGTGAAGCGGGCTGGGCCCTGTCAGCCCATTTCAAAGGCGATTCTCTTCAAGCTTTGTGCAAGACCCGCGCTCTCAGCAAATCAAGATTGGCTCGTCCGTACATTTGCCTCTTCAACATTTTAAGTCGATTGATCTGGCCCTCTACTTGGCCATTACTCCACGGAGAGCGGAGAGCCTCTAGTATGGAGTGTTGGTCCT
>Ga0154003_1000041_pt1 | contig 39816 bp, 35 predicted proteins | sample TSFL087MetaG_FD_104679 | JGI IMG/M metagenome (GOLD analysis project Ga0154003, IMG submission 104679) | Attine ant fungus gardens microbial communities from Florida, USA - TSFL087 MetaG | ecosystem: Host-associated > Fungi > Mycelium > Unclassified | place: USA: Florida, Lake Talquin State...
ATCATGTTCACTGACAAAGCTCAAGAGGCGGTGAATTTGCATTCTGCTAGGAATTTCTCAGCACCATTCCTTCTCTGAAAGCAGGGGGTTACAAATCCTTTTCCTTTTCATTGCTTCTCTAATAATGAAATTATGTAATAAATTATACTAGCTTAACCTGTGAAAAGCAATCCCCATTTTTCTGCTTCTTTTAGAGAATGAAAGTGGACATTCTCTTCAAATACCTTGCGCAGCGTGTACATCACGCCGTTATCCTTCCTGTTCGTGAACACATGCATCGTCACAGGAGCAAGACCAATTAATGTCAGCAATAGTGAGGGTTGTGTTTCAACTCCCCACTGCTTTAAAAATGGATAAAATGAACGAACGGTCGGGGGCGCTTCAGCCACTTGATAATTGTCATCGTAAAGTAGATAACCGTCCTTATCATTATCAACTGCGTAAATAGTATGATGAATCGGTTTATATCTTTTCACAATCTTCCTTAGCTTATCGACAAAGGCTGCATATTCTTGCTGCAATTTAAATTCGTCAATTGCTAGTTCAATTGTTTTCATCAAACACTCAAAATAGTCTCTTAAACGAAAGGTTTCTAAAGATTTAAAGCTGAAAGACGCATCATCATTGAGCAACTCACCAACCACCTGATGCATAATCCGTTGACGCGAAGGCAAACGATCAACTTTAGGTAACTCAGATTTCTCCCCATCAAAAATAGCTTTGACGATCTCGAGAATATCATGCTGATCGCTTTCATCAGTGAAATAAAATGATTCCTGAATCATATGTATAATCCAGCGTTCTTCACAAAAGTCGATCATATATTGTGTAATACCATCGATCAATTCACTCTTAAGCTGCTCTGATAATTCCTCCATAAAATGAATCTCAATTTCCTCATGACGTCGCTTAATGCCTATTGTGTTTGTAAAACGCATGTGAAGAAACCTATATAAAACCATAGCCTCATGACTTGAATTCATTGTCATCAAAATCAAACAGAAACCCTCCCTTCCCCTATGTAAACACTATATGGATTCTATTTAAAAAAGATGACAAAAAAGAAGCAGGCATCCTGCTTCCCATCTATTGTCATAGTGCACGCCTATTTTCACCCATCACCGCAACGGATACTGAATAATAGCGAATGCGTTCCATCAATCGTTTCGCTTTAAATTCTTCTACTCCACTTTTATTCGAATAAGCCAAATGCTCTTCTAGTTCGTCATAATCATAATTGGAGGTATAAAGAGTGGGCAAGCTTTCCATCATGCGGTGCTGCAAAATACTTCCTAAAACCTCATCACGTACCCATGGCGACATATTTTCTGCACCCACATCATCTAAAATTAAGACCGGCACCTTCTGAATGTAGTCAATTTTTTCATTTAGCGTATTTTCTTGAATAGCTCCCTTCAGTTCTCTGAAGAAATCTGGTGTATATACCATCAAGGACTCTACCCCTTTTTGTTCAACTAACGCATTCATGATGGCTCCCATAATATAGGTCTTGCCTACGCCAAATTTTCCATGAAAATAGAGTCCCTTCACCTCTTTCGGATTGCGACTATAACTTTCAACAAAACGCCCCGCCGCTTCTAACGCATCATGACGACCTTTTTCTTTGGTATCGAGGGTTTTAAAAGTAACTTTAAGAACATCCTTAGGCACATAGAGTCCCTTTAGAAGCGCAGCTTGTCGCCGTTTCTGTTCATCCTCTTCAAGCCTACGACACGGTTTATAGGTGATGCCTAGTACCCCTTTATCTATAAACAATTCTGGTTGATGACCTCTGAGTAGATTTTTACAATTTGCTAAACCTTGACATGCCTCACAAGCATGACTCGCCTCGACGTATTCATAAGCCCTGGGCAAGCCTTGTAACAATTGTTCATCGGTAACATCTGGATGCGCCTGTAAAAAGGCGATCAACTTGGGATGTGCCTTGATTGTTTGTAAAAGCTGATTGTTTTTTTCTGCAATAGATTGAGAACTAGCCATCGTTCTCAAAGTGGACTGGATAGATTGCATGTCCATACACCACCTATAAATTATTTAAATACTCTTCAAGCCATTTTCCCCTCTGTTCAGCTTCTTTCGATGTTTGGCTTGTGTCTGTCTTCTTTTCCTCATCCTTTTCCATCCACTTCGGAAGCTTCGCTCTCCTCGTATTCTTACGGGACTTGGAAGGCGTTTTATTTTCCGTCCAATCTTGATACTGTTTATGCTCAGACTTGGCAAGCATCATAGCTTCTCGAACAGTTTGAATCTGTTTTCGTGCCCAATGAGCAGCGATCTTGATGACATAACCTCTAGTTAACTTATAATCATTTGTACGCATCACGTAATCCAAGAGAACATTAACCACTCCTGGCATCAACTTTTGGTCAAATAATATGTCTTCCACTATTCTAAGATCAGGATCTGCTGGTTGTCCACCACCCACTGCTTCCAAAAGTTCAAATGGCGATACCGTTTCAAACCACTGGATTAATTTTTCAAAATCATCCTGTGGTTGCTTATCATGAAACTCTTTAAGTGCTTGAGGCTGCCAACGCCTAATTAGAGATGGCAATTGAGCACCATGCTCCATCTGATAATACTTCCGAACCTCTTTACGAAGCTGTTCAATGTCTATTTCTCCTGTGTGCAAGAACGCACGCTGGATGATATTGCTCATGGCTTCTGGTCCTATTTGATAGACGAAGGAAAGCTTTTGAATAGCCTCCTTTCGCTCATCTGTAAAGGCATCTTGGGAAATAATAACATCGGAAAGTCGACGATACAGATGATCAAAATCAAAGTCACTAGCTAATTGCGGTTCAGCCCGCCGATGCTCCTGCTCTTTTACCCCAATCTCACCCACCACCTGCTTCTGATGTGACACAAGCTCAGATGGATTGACCGATGTAAACACATCGGTAAAATTAGCCGTTACATTTTTATAGTTGAGCGGTAATTCTTCACGAATGAACAATGCCTTTAATCGACCATACTCCTGCTGACCTATCCGATTATATAAGAAAATATTCAGTAAACCATCTATAAAAAACTGCTCAGGAGCAAGCGGTGGAACCAATTCATAGATAAGCGGCTCATCATCACCTGCTTGGTATTTATAAATATTTAACAATCCCATGGCTTCCAAGAGCTTCCGATCCTCAAACAAAGATTGCAATGAGTCACTCGTCTTAACCATTAAGTGATGATGAGTAAATGTTGCCTCTTTAAATTCTTCTGCCTCAAATAATAAAGTCATAAATAGCTGACAAGCAGACGCACCGATCAGAGGCTGATACAAATAATTCAGTATCTTCAAATCAAAGGGCTGGACAATAGCATAAAGCCTCACTTGGTACTGATCAACAGGGAGCAACTCTTTCCAATGGTCTTGCACTTCGATCCCTCCCTAAATATCACATAATTTCTCGTATAAGAACGGTAACTAGTCATGCGTCTTGGCTTTATTTAAAAGATCCTTTAATTCATGAATAAACACATTGATATCTTTAAATTGACGATAAACAGAAGCAAAGCGAACATAAGCTACCTCGTCTACCTTAGCAAGTTCATCCATGACCAATTCCCCAACCTCTTGACTTTTAACTTCAGGAACCCCACGACTTCTAAGCTCCTTTTCAACCAACCCCACAACGCTCTCCAATTTTTCAAGAGGCACAGGACGTTTTTCACACGCTTTGATCAAACCACTTAATATCTTCTCACGATTGAACGCCTCACGATTTTCACCCTTTTTTATAACAATAAGCGGAACTTCTTCCACAGTTTCAAATGTAGTAAATCGATATCGGCATCCTTCACATTCTCTTCTTCGTCTAGTTGAACGCCCATCATCAACTGGACGAGAATCAAGGACACGTGAACCATTATGTTGACAATTAGGACAGCGCAAATCAACTCACCAGCCTCTACTTTTATTTGCTCCTATGACCATCTACTGCTCGCTTATGCCAACACCAATAAATGTATAGTCTTTATCCAACCTGTGATAAAGTTGACGAATCATTTTTTGACCGTATCCCAAATTCATCCCTTTTTCGACTGTTAATGACATATCCACTGATGTTTTAAAGGGACGAACATTCACCACAGTGATGACTAAAAATCCCTTTTTTCCCTTAATCACATTGACTGAAATTTCTCCACGTTCCTTTGACACATCAAGTAAAGAAAATTGCTCCTCACTGAAAATGATAGATTGAATACCTTCCATCAGCTTATCTTTTGATGTTTTATAATAATGCGTTTTCAATGTTTCATCTTCATCTCGTTCCGATGTTTCTACATGACTATTAAAAAAAGCTCCAACCTTAGACATCATCCCCATCACCAACACCGCCTCACGATTCTCTTACTTTAAGTTTAATGAAAAGAACGATGATTAACAAGTTTTTTAAAAACACAATCATAGATTTCATATCTTAATCTCCATACTTCTTGAAAGATGCTTTAAAAATGAAAAAGGAAACGCCTCCTGCGCTCCCCTGAATTTATTAAGATCGTGCTCTTTTTTAGAAACGAACATAACTGCATTCCTTTAAACAACATAATTTCTTACAAAATATTTATATGTTAAGGACTACTCGACTCAAAGCTATCCATCTATTGATTATTTAGAAATGAAAGATCTTATTTCCAAGCTAGCTTTCTAAAATGGCCTCCAACTGCCGCTCTGTTTCCTCTCTGGTTCGACTGTTATCAATGACGTGATCTGCCCACTGTTTTTTCTTTTCTAAAGAAAGCTGTGTGCGAATTCTCTGCTCAGCTTCATGCTTTTTCAGATGATCTCTCGCCATTAAACGTTCAAGCTGAAGAGTATAAGGCACATAGACAACAAGAGTCATATCTACCCAATCCGTTAGCTTACTTTCAAACAAAAGTGGGATATCAAGGACAATAACAGGAGCATGCTCCTGTTCATAAACCGCAATGTGCTCAAGCATATAGCGACGCACTTCTGGATGAACTATACCATTGAGCTTCAAGCGATCCGCTTCATCGTTAAAAATGCGTTCCCCTAATTTTTTTCTGTCTAATGTTTTATCCTTAAGCAGAATGCCTTCTCCAAAATAAGCTACAATTTGTTGATAAGCTTTTTGATCAGGCTCAACCACCTTTCTTGCCGCTACATCTGCGTCGACTACTGGTATGGCACGTTCACGAAACATGTTAGCAACAGTGCTTTTACCACTAGCGATCCCACCTGTTAAACCAATTTTCAAGGCATTACCTCCTTTGACATACTGGGCAATAATGCGTGCCCCGTCCTGCCACTTTAATCTTCTCTATAAATGCCTCACACTGCTTACATTGTTTACCCTTTCTATCATAGACAAATAAACTATGCTGGAACATGCCCATTCGACCCTGACCATTTAAATACGTTCTAACTGAGCTTCCGCCCTTTTCCACTGCCTCTGATAAAGTGATGCGGATGCTTTCAACAAGTCTCTCAATCTCATCATCAGAGAGTGACTTAGCTACCCTTTTCGGATGAATACCTGCTCGAAATAACGATTCATCCACATAGATATTTCCAAGACCCACGAGTACGTGTTGATCAAGCAAGACAGCCTTGATAATGCGTTCTGTATGAGCGAAAGCTTGTTGTAATAACTCTTCATTAAAATCAGAATCTAGAGGTTCAGGTCCCAAATGAGCAAGAGGAGGGTTTTCCCACTCCTTTCCCTTTAGAAACAAGTGCATCGTACCAAATTTCCGAACATCGCGGTAGAATAATTGCACGCCATCCGTCAATTGAAAGATGACATGTGTGTGTTTATCAGGCATTGCATCCTCAGTCTCCACAGAATAGCGACCTTCCATTCGCAAGTGCGAGACAAGTACATATTCAGAGAGAATAAAGCGAATAAATTTTCCACGTCGTTCAATATTTTGAAAAGTCTGCCCAACAAGCTTTGCTTGAAATAGTGAGCTATCTCCAGGCTCTTTTATAATTTTTGGCCAATGAATGATCGTCTCTTCTATCGTTTTACCAATGATTAAATGTTTAAGTGTTTCCTTGACCGTTTCTACTTCTGGTAATTCTGGCATAGTCAATCCCTTTCTTACCAATGGTTATTTGGCATCGTACCAAGTCTGTCCATAAGATGCGTCCACTTTAAGAGGTACCTTAAGTACCTTGGCATTTTCCATCACTTCTGGGACAATGATCTTCAACCGTTCAATCTCGTGCTGAGGTGCCTCAAAGATCAGTTCATCATGAACCTGCAATAACATATTAGCTTCAAATTGTTCTTCTTTAAGACGCTCTGCCATGCTAACCATGGCTAATTTAATAATATCCGCTGCGGAACCTTGAATCGGCGTATTCATCGCTGTGCGCTCAGCAAAACTACGACGATTAAAGTTACGACTTGTAATTTCTGATAAATAGCGACGACGATGTAGAAGAGTGGTCACATAACCATCGTGCTTCGCTTGTTGCACAATCTCTGTCATGTACCTCTTTACACCGGGATAGCTATCAAGATATTTTTCAATAAATTCCCCCGCTTCTTTTCGAGTAATGCCAAGATTTTGTGATAATCCATAATCACTGATACCATAAACAATGCCAAAATTAACAGCTTTAGCGTGACGACGCATCAGTAAGGTTACTTCGCCCTCAGCAACACCAAACACATCCATTGCCGTCTTCGTATGAATATCCATCCCATCCTTAAAAGCCTTAATCAAATGACTATCTTCGGCTATATGAGCGAGTACACGCAATTCAATCTGTGAATAATCAGCGGCAAACATCAGCCAATCATTTTTAGATGGAATAAATGCCTTGCGAATCTTTCTTCCTTCTTCTAAACGAATAGGAATGTTTTGCAAATTAGGATCCGTTGAACTCAAACGACCGGTCTGTGTCAGGGCTTGACGATATACCGTATGAATTTTATCGGTTTTCTGATGGATCACCTTAAGCAACCCTTCAATATAGGTGGAATTCAATTTACCAAGCTGCCTATATTCCAAGATCTTATCGATAATCTCATGATGACCTTGTAGCTTTTCAAGAACATCTGCCGAGGTAGAATAACCAGTCTTCGTTTTCTTAATCACAGGAAGATGCATCTTATCAAATAAAATTTCGCCCAGTTGCTTGGGAGAATTAATGTTAAATTCCGTACCAGCTAAAGCATGAATATCCTTTTCAAGCTGAGTGAGTTTATCATGCAATTCAACACCCATATTCTTTAAAGTAGCCTGGCTAATGGCAACCCCTTGAAACTCCATTTCTCCTAATACACCAGATAATGGCATCTCAAGCTCATAAAAGAGGCTTGATTGATGATTATCCTCGAGCTCCTGTGCTAATAATGGCATCAGCTCAAACATCGCTTTTGCTTTTCTTGCAATATGATCAGACAGCTTATCTTCAGCAGGTATATGCTGTTTTGCTCCTTTACCGTAGAAAATTTCATCAGAATAAACAAAATTGATGTAACGACGCTTAGCAATAGCTGATAGATCATGATTAGATTCTGAAGGATCGATCAGGTAGGAAGCCAGTGTCACATCATAATGCACCCCCCGAAGCTCCAATCCCTGCCATTTTAATGCGACAGTATCACGTTTTCTATCATAGACAATTTTTCTCGTCGTTTCATCTTGTAACCAATTTTTAAAAAGATCTGATGAAAAGGCAACTTCCTTTGAAATGAAATAACAGCCTTGTTTATTAGCAAGCCCAAACCCAAGAATATCAGCATGATGATAATTTTCCTCTAGTATTTCAACCGTAAGGGCGCTTTCCTTCAGCAATAAAGAAGCTTCGACAGTCTGCAATACGTCAAATTCAACCTCAATCTTTTGGTTTTCCTCGGCAACCATTTCCTCGAAGCCGATCCGATTGAGTAAAGAAGAAAATCCAAGCTCCTTGAACAAATCGCTTAGCTCCGGAGAAAAGGCTCGTTGATAGCTCAAATGATCCAATTTAACATCCACCGGTGCGTGAAGGTCAATCGTTGCTAACTGCTTACTCATCACAGCTTGGTCATGATTTGCTACAAGCTTTTCCTTAAGCTTTTCTCCCGAAATGGCATCTAAGTTTTCATAGACCGCTTCCAAAGAACCATACTGCTTGAGTAACTTGATCGCTGTCTTTTCCCCTACTCCAGGAACTCCAGGAATATTGTCCGAAGAATCACCCATAAAACCTTTTAGATCAATGATGCGAATCGGTTCAACCTCATAGCGTTCCAACACCTTGGCGGCATCATAATCATCCATATCGGTAATCCCTTTTCGTGTCAAACTAACAATAATGTTTTCATCAACAAGCTGAAGGAGATCCTTATCGCCCGTCACTACCTTCGTGAACCAACCTTCATTTTGAGCAGCTTTGGACAACGTACCAATGATATCATCGGCTTCATAAAGATCCTTTTCATAGTGCTTGATCCCCATAAGGTCGAGCACCTCACGAATAAGCGGAAATTGCTCAGATAGCTCCGGCGGTGTCTTTTGCCGTGTACCTTTATATTCCTTAAAGGTCTCATGGCGAAAAGTAGTTTTACCCGCATCAAAGGCAACGAGTAAATGTGTCGGCTGTTCTGTTTCAATGATTTTAAGCAACATTGTTGTAAAACCGTAGACCGCATTAGTATATATACCCTTATCATTATTTAAAAGCGGTAAAGCAAAAAAGGCGCGATAGGCAATCCCGCTGCCATCGACTAAAACAAGCTTCTTCATAGACACGCTCCTTCTTCAAGAATAATCCTATTTTAATTCTAAACCATTATGATACCACATGAAAGGTACAACTTTTTTTCTAAGCTCAGTTATATGGTGCCTGATTTCATAATAGATAAATCAAAACAATTTTAAAAATATGGGTTATGTCTGAACCACTCGACCCACAAAAAAACCTCCGAAAGCCTTAACTTTCGGAGGTTTTCTGTTCATTAAAATTTAAAGTGAAATCATTGCCCTGAGCACAGAACTTAACAAACCTATCAAGCCCTGATTTTTAAGAAAACCAAACTTCCTTAACAGCATGCACTCACGACATATTTTTAATAAGTTCATCTCCAAATTCAGAGCATTTAACTTCTGTCGCACCATCCATAAGACGGGCAAAATCATATGTTACCACTTTGCTCGCAATGGTTTTTTCCATGGATTTAATGACGAGATCAGCCGCTTCATTCCACTTCAAATGCTCAAGAAGAAGTGTGCCAGAGAGAATCACTGATGACGGATTAACCTTATCTAGACCAGCATACTTAGGTGCCGTACCATGTGTTGCTTCAAAAATAGCATGTCCTGTTTCGTAGTTAATATTAGCGCCTGGAGCAATACCAATACCACCAACCTGAGCAGCTAGAGCATCGGAAATGTAGTCACCGTTAAGATTCATGGTAGCTACCACATCGAACTCCTCAGGGCGCGTTAGGATTTGCTGTAAAAAGATATCAGCAATGGCATCCTTAATAATAATTTTACCTTCGGCTTCAGCCTTTGACTGCGCGGCATTAGCAGCTTCCTTACCTTCAGCTTCAGCAATGCGATCATATTCAGCCCACGTGAAGACCTTATCACCAAATTCTTTCTCCGCCACTTCATAGCCCCAATTTTTAAAGGCGCCTTCCGTGAATTTCATAATATTTCCTTTATGAACTAAGGTCACACTCTTGCGATTTTCATTGATCGCATATTGAATAGCTGAACGAACAAGGCGACTCGTACCTTCTTGAGAAACAGGCTTAATACCAATACCAGATGTTTCAGGAAAACGAATCTTGTTAACGCCCATTTCATTTTGAAGGAAGTCCACAACCTTCTTCACTTCTTCTGTACCCTTAGCATATTCGATACCAGCATAGATATCCTCAGTATTTTCACGGAAGATAACCATGTCTGTTTTTTCCGGATGCTTAACTGGTGAAGGTACTCCATCAAAATAACGAACCGGACGTAAGCATGTGAATAGATCTAATTCTTGACGAAGTGCAACATTCAAGGAACGAATACCACCACCAATTGGTGTTGTAAGGGGCCCCTTAATAGCAATGATGTAGTCACGAATAACATCTAAGGTTTCAGAAGGTAACCATTCACCCGTTTGATCGAAAGCTTTTTGTCCAGCAAGCACTTCTTTCCAAACAAGTTCTCTTTCGCCATTATAAGCCTTTGCTACAGCTGCTTCCAGCACTCTTGAAGCAGCAGCCCAAATATCCGGACCCGTACCATCACCTTCAATAAAAGGAATGATGGGTTTATTCGGGACCTTAAGATTTCCATTTTCTACAATAATACGTTCTCCATTTGCCAACTTGATGACCTCCTATGTAGTAAACAAGTTCATACATTTTTATCAAACAAAAATAGGAAGGTTCTCGTTTCACACAACGAAAGCTCAGCCCTTCTCTACTATTTTTGCTCATAGATAACAAGCAATGTTCAAAAGAAATACTCTGAGCATTGCTCACTAAAACCTGATCAAATTATTTGCGATCTTCAATAGCAACATAGTTGCGATGCCCTGGTCCAACGTATTCAGCACGTGGACGAATAAGACGATTATTAGCATATTGTTCCAGAATATGTGCTAACCAACCAGATACACGACTGATCGCAAATATCGGCGTGAAGATATCACGAGAAATACCCATGCTATGATACATGCTTCCAGAATAAAAATCGACATTAGGAAGCAATCCTTTCTCTTTAGCAACGATCTCTTCCATCTTCACAGACATGTCGTACCATTTTGGCTCACCACTAATTTTTGTTAACTGACGAGACATTTCTTTAAGATGTTTAGCACGAGGATCACCATTTTTATAAACACGATGTCCAAATCCCATAATTTTTTCCTTATTCGCAAAAGCCTTTTCAAGATAAGGTTCAACTTGATCCACTGAGCCAATACCGCTTAGCATTTTCATAACCTGCTCATTGGCACCGCCATGTAACGGACCTTTCAAAGCACTGATAGCCGCCGTAATACCTGAATAGACATCAGACAACGTAGCCACACAAACACGAGCCGTAAAAGTCGACGCATTAAGTTCATGGTCAGCATGAAGAATAAGCGCTTTGTTAAATGCTTCAATCTCAATGCTATTAGGTTCACGATCAAATAACATATAAAGAAAATTACCTGCAAAGCTTAAGTCATTACGTGGAGCAACAGGATCCTTGCCATCGCGAATGCGCGAAAATCCCGCAACAATAGTTGGTAGCTTTGCCTGTAATCGAAGCGCTTTACGCTTATTTGCTGCTTCTGTCATTTCATCTGCTTCAGAGTCATAGAGACCAAGAGCAGATACTGCACTGCGCAACACTCCCATTGGGTGGACACCTTGAAGAGGGAAACTTTTAATTTGTTCAAAAATCTCACTTGGCACAGTCATTTCTTCAAACAATTCTTTTTTAAATGCTTCTAATTCTGATAGGTTGGGAAGTTTGTCATTCCACAATAAATAGACAACTTCCTCAAAAGTTGATTTTTCAGCGAGGTCATCAATATCATAGCCCTTATATGTAAGCACGCCATTAATGATTGAACTAACTGCAGAAGTCGTTGCTACAACGCCCTCTAATCCTCCTGTTGATGGCAATCTAAATCTCCTCCTTAAAACCTTATATTTTGTCAACCAATGATTTCTTATAATGATTGGTTAATGAGATAGGGAATCCACACTTAATTATAAACAATGTCACCGTGTTTGTGAATAAATATGGACCTAGTTTGTCAAATGCATTATTCATTTAGAATTCACAAGGATATTTTGAATTTGTCTCTAGTTCTTTCACACGCTATTCCTAGCTTAAGCCACAAGTTAAAAAATAAACATATGAAGATCAAAAAAAATTCATCAAAAGGAAATGTTTTAGCAATTAAACCATAGAATGAAAGTAGGATAAGCCTTAAATTCTAATGATTGGTCGGGTGGCATGCTTATGAACTCAAAATATTTAAATGACATCATCAGATATCTCTTTATTCTCTTTCGATTGATCTTTATTCTTTCACTATCTACCCTATGTGTCATCCTGCTTTACTATATGACAAAATATGCTTATCCTTTTTTAATTGCCTTCTTTGCTGCCTTCCTCATCAATCCACTGGTTAACTTTTTAGAAGAGAAGGGACGATTAAAAAGAGGGGTAGCCACCCTAGTCACCATCCTCGTCCTTCTCACCATCTTCTGCCTTGTAACCATCCTATTGGTTATCGAAATGATCAATGGTGTAGCAGAATTAACCACTGTTATCGCTCAGAATATTCAATGGCTATCAATGAATCTACAGGATATTTTTAGCAAGCATATCCTGCCCCTGTGGGAGCACGTCACTCGAATGATCAATACATTAAACGAAGGTCAGCAAAAAACCATTCAAAATAACATCCAAGAAATTGGACAAAGATTAGCAGAGTGGTTAAGCATGCTTGGACGATCCATCATCAAATCACTGACAAATATCATCCTGTCCATTCCCTCACTTTTAACCATTCTCATATTCATTCTAATGGGCACTTTTTTCATCAATAAAGATTGGTATAAAATGCTTCGCTATTTTAAACACAAGATTCCAGTGGATTTCCAAAAGAGCACAGAAGCTATTTTCCAAGAATTAAAACGATCCTTACATGGCTATATTCGGACGCAATGTATTCTCATGATGCTCACGGGAGTAACAATTTTTTTGGGTCTGTCTCTCCTAAGAGTTCAACATGCTTTAACCATTTCCGTTTTTGCTATGCTTATTGATGCAATACCTTATCTCGGCACGGGTACCCTGCTCATCCCATGGGGATTATTCACCTATCTCAGTCACAACTATTTTCTTACAATTGGTATCGCTAGTCTCTACGCCCTCACCATTATTCAAAGACAATTGATTGAACCAAAGCTTCTCTCCTCATCGATTGGCAGCAACCCGTTGATGACTCTCATCGCCTTATTTATCGGGCTCAATCTCTTTGGCATTATTGGATTAATACTCGGTCCCATTTGCCTTATTATATTAACCGCCTTTTTTCGTTCTAACATACTGCTAGATCTCTGGCAATTCATTGTTGGAAAACAGCGTCCATAATCATTCTATCGTCTAAAGGTAAAGAAGAATCTTCCACTTTGATAAAGCTTTTTCAACAAAACATAAGCGAGTCGTTTTGCCTTTCTCCTTACGAAAGGAATGAGGAGAATAAAGCCTACTATGTCCAATAGAAATCCTGGAATCAGCAAGAATAACCCAGCAAATAAAATGACCATACCCTCTAATATCGCATCACCTGGCATGAGTCCGCGAGAAAACTCTTCCTGTACCCTCATCCAAATAAAGCGACTTTGTCTTTTTGCTAAATAAGCCCCTAACAAGCTCGTTGCAATGATCAGAAGGATCGTATATGAACCAATAAAATGCCAAGAGATGACCAAGACCATGATCTCTAAAGCGATCCAAAGAATTAAAAAAGGCACAAAGCTACGCAAGTTTAATCCCCCATATTTTTAAGAAACCTTTGATGAAGATCAGGTCGCACCTTGCTCATATTAACAGGCTTCATCGCTGTTGTTGTCCAACAGTGCTCCGTTAAACCTTCAACAAGCAATTTCCCATCCGCTTCTCTTACTACCTGATAGGATAGTTTGAGTCGTATACCGGTGTATTCCATTACAGACGTTTTGACGATGATAAATTCATCATACTTAGCAGGCCATTTATAAGACGCCTGGACATTGAGTACAGGCAAATAAAACCCTGCTTTTTCCATATCCATATAAGAAGCTCCCAAACCACGAATGCAATCTAACCTTCCAACCTCAAACCATTTAACATAGACGCTGTGATGAACAACGCCCATCTGATCTGTTTCGCTATACCTAACCTGCAATCTTGATTCTGTTACTAACATATACAAATCAATGAGGTTCCTTTAACTCAAAATTCAACCTCATTGTCCCTCCCTTCCTAAGACCTCCAAGCTTAAAGCACCTTGGCTTTTCCGTTATATATATTTCCCCTTTGGGTGTCCACTGTAATTTCTTGATCATTTTTGAAAAATTCAGTTGCTTTTTTGACACCAACAATAACAGGAATATCTAAATTAAGTCCCACCACCGCAGCATGAGAAGTCAACCCCGCCTCTTCCGTGATGATTGCTGAAGCACGTTCCAGCGCTGGCATGATGTCTTTATCTGTAGAATGTATGACTAGAATAGCCCCTTCAGGCATATTGCTGTTGGCCTCTTCAGCTGATGTAGCAACGAAAACTCTCCCTGTCATGGACTTTCGACCAACGCCTTGTCCCTTTGCCAAAGTTTCTCCAACGAGATGCACCTTGATCAAATTCGTTGTTCCTTTTTCACTCACTGGTACTCCCGCCGTAATGACTACAAGATCACCATAATGAACATGTCCCGAACGTACCGCTTCATCGACAGCAATATCAAGCATCTCATCCGTTGATTGTGCTCTTTGACCAAGATGTGGCTGAACACCCCACACAAGACAGAGATGTTTTAGCACCTTTGGAGAACTAGTAATCGCAATGATAGTCGCTTTCGGACGATATTTAGACACAACGCGGGCGGTATATCCAGAAGCAGTAACCGTCACAATGGATGCCACATTTAACCCTAAAGCTGTATGAGCAACAGCCTGTCCAATAGCATCTGTAATGCTAACGCCACTGGCTTGTGCCCGCGCCTTAATTAACTCATGATAATCGAGGGACTCCTCTGTACGCACTGCAATGCGGTGCATTGTCTGAACGGCTTCAACAGGGTAATCTCCAGCTGCAGTTTCCCCAGAAAGCATGATGGCATCCGTACCATCAAAAATCGCATTGGCAACATCACTCGCTTCAGCTCGTGTAGGTCGAGGATTGCGCTGCATAGAGTCAAGCATCTGTGTAGCAGTAATGACCGGCTTACCTAATGCATTACATGCTTTAATGAGCCTTTTTTGAACAAGAGGAACCTCTTCGGCAGGAATTTCAACACCTAAGTCGCCTCTTGCTACCATAAGTCCGTCGGAAACATCAAGGATTTCCTCAATATTATCCACACCCTCTTGGTTTTCAATCTTCGGAATAATATGGACACTTTCTCCGTCATGCTTCTCAAGTAATTTGCGAATTTCCAATACATCAGAAGCACGACGCACAAAAGAGGCGGCAACAAAATCAATGCCCCGCTCAATACCAAAAAGAATATCACGAGCATCCTTTTCTGTAATCCCTGGAAGATTGATACTTACGTTAGGAACATTTACACCTTTTTTACTTTTTAATTCACCAGAATTAAGAACCGTTGTGACAATCTCATGCTCTGTACATGAGATCACTTCAAGTTCAATTAAACCATCATCCAATAAGATTTTTGAACCAGGGTGGACATCATTAGCAAGTCCCGTGTAGGTAACAGAAATTTTTTCATTATTTCCTTTAACTTCATCCATGCTAACGATGAGCTTTTGACCTTTTTCTAGTAATACCTTACTTGATTCCATGTCCCCCGTACGGATTTCAGGCCCCTTGGTATCAAGGAGAACAGCAATCTTCTTACCAGTGATTTCTTCAGCTTTACGAATATTTTTGATCCGATTACCGTGTTCTTCATGATCACCATGTGATAGATTAAGACGGGCGACATTCATTCCCGCTTGAATCAATTCAACCAGACTTTCCACGCTTTCACTTACAGGACCAATTGTACAAACAATTTTAGTTTTTCTCATGGTTAATACCCCCATCAAATTAAATAGAAAGCTCGCGTGCTAGATCAATAAGCTCGTTATCACAATGATGCTTCTCTTTTAATATTTTCCCTATACTATGAGAAACAATGTGGTTATTTTGAATCCCAACCATCTTGCCTGCCTCTCCGTTTAACAGCAACTCAACAGCTTTACTGCCTAAACGACTGGCCAAAATACGGTCATATGCCGTTGGGCTACCACCTCGCTGAATATGTCCCAACACCGTGACACGTGTTTCAATATTCCCTTGTTTTTTCAATTGTTCAGCGATAGCACCAGCCGTACTGACACCTTCGGCAACCACAATAATACTATGCTTCTTGCCTCTTGCATGACCTTGCTCAATCCTTGAGATAACCTGATCAATTTCTTTAGGATTTTCTGGAATGAGAATAGACTCTGCACCACCAGCGAGCCCCGACCATAAAGCAATATCACCAGCATTTCTTCCCATGACTTCAATGATCAGCGTGCGATCATGTGACGTCGCCGTGTCACGGATTTTATCTACGGCATCTATAACAGTATTCAAAGCAGTATCGAATCCAATGGTAAAATCTGTTCCTGGGATATCATTATCGATGGTGCCCGGAATGCCTATAGTAGGAAAGCCACTTTCTGACAGTTTTTCTGCACCTCTAAAAGAACCATCTCCCCCGATAACAACCAGCGCTTCAATGCCAAACTTTTTCAATTGGTCAATTCCTTTTTGACGTCCTTCAGGTGTTTTAAACTCTTCACAACGAGCACTATAAAGCATGGTACCCCCTTTTTGAATAATATCTCCAACTGAACCGACTTCCATTTTCTCAATATGACCTGAAATCAAACCAGAATAACCATGATAAATGGCATAAACATCAAGCCCATGATAAATACCTTTACGAACCACCGAGCGAATGGCTGCATTCATTCCTGGTGCATCGCCCCCACTTGTCAAGACACCAATGCTCTTCATCTTCATTACCTTCCCCCTTTTTTCACACCATTACAGCGACGATAAAATCTTTATGAGCAACACTTTGTGACAGTGCTAGAGTAACATTCTTTAAGCATAAGCTTAATAACGTCCATTCACTTCCAGAGAAAACTCTTTTTATGTAGATAAAATCTATGAGCATACGTTGAAACATCACTAGGTCATAGTCAATTCAACACAGCTATCAACCGTAAATTCACATGGAGAGTGGAAAAAAGATGCTTTCCGTCATGGAAAGCATACTAAGGTTGTTCAACAAAATTATTTGCATGCTTAAATTTCCCTATCACACGATACTTATCTAATCGTTGTGCCACAAGCTCTTGTTTTGTATAAGTTGACAAGTCAAGTAAAGCCTTTTGTAACACTTGATCAATTGATTGGGCTTGTGTTGCAATATCGTGATGTGCACCACCTTTAACTTCAGGGATAAGGGCATCAATGATGTCAAGTTCTTTAAGATCTGGTGCAGTAATTTTCATAGTTTCAGCTGCTTTTTCAGCTTGACTTGCATCTCTCCACAATAACGTTGCAGCACTTTCGGGTGCAATAACGGAGTACCAAGAGTTCTCCAGCATTAAGAGCTGATCTCCTACACCAATAGCCAACGCCCCACCGCTTGCACCTTCTCCTATAACAATACACACAATAGGAACCTCAAATCCTGCCATTTCGAATAAATTCCGAGCAATTGCCTCTCCCTGCCCTCTTTCCTCAGCTGTTTTACCAGGGAAAGCACCCTTGGTATCAATAAAGGTTATAATAGGGCGTCCAAATTTTTCTGCCTGCTTCATGAGCCTTAATGCCTTGCGGTAACCTTCGGGATGTGCCATGCCAAAATTACGACTCAGATTTTCTTTTGTATCTCGTCCACGCTGCTCACCAACAATCGTTACCGAACGTCCGTGATAGCTTGCAATACCAGATACAATCGCAGTATCATCACCAAACAAACGGTCTCCGTGACATTCAATAAAATCTGTAAATAAATAGGGGATGTAGTCCAATGTCGTAGGACGATCCATATGTCGAGCAATTTGTACACGAGCCCAAGGAGACATATCCGAGTAAGTGTCATCTTCTAACTTTGACAACCGCTGTTTTAACTGTTCAAGCTCATCAGATAAATCAATCCGCTTGTCATCCATAAAGGCTTGGAGTTCACTGATTTTCTTTTTCAGTTCAACTATCGGCTTTTCAAAATCTAATTCTGAAGCCATACCTCGTCGCCTCCTTGATCATGTAATGCTAATAGCGTCGATAACACCTCACGCAATTCGTTTCTTGGAACAACACGATCCAATTGACCATGTTTTAATAAAAATTCCGCTGTTTGAAAATCCTTAGGAAGCTCTTCACGAATGGTTTGTTCGATAATCCGCCGACCAGCAAACCCAATTAACGCCCCCGGTTCAGCTAAATTATAATCACCTAATGACGCAAAGCTAGCTGTTACTCCCCCTGTGGTAGGGTGGGTCATCACAGTTATAAACAAACCACCATTATCGCTAAATTTTTTCAAAACGGTACTCGTTTTTGCCATCTGCATCAGGCTAAGCACACCTTCCTGCATGCGTGCGCCTCCAGATGCAGTAAAAATAATCATAGGTAAATGAAACTCATGAGCATGTTCTAATGCTCTCGTTATTTTTTCACCAACAACCGATCCCATACTGCCCATGCGGAACCGAGCATCCATTACAGCAAGCACTGTTTCATTGCCATTGATTTTACCTTTCCCAGTCACAACAGCTTCGTTTAAAGAAGTTTTCTTTCGATCCTTATCTAATGTTTCTTCGTAACCAGGAAAATCCAATGGATTTTCTGAAAGCAAGTCTTCATCAAATTCAATAAATGTTCCTTCATCCATTAGGCTTTCGATTCTATCATTCGAAGCCATTTGGTAATGATAACCACAAGACTGACAGATGTATAAATTTTTTTGCAATTCTTTCGTATACATAATTTTGCTACAGCTTGGGCATTTTTTCAGTAAACCCTCTGGGACATCTTGCCTGATTGGTTGCGAAGGTACAACCGCATATTTTTTTTTCTTGTTAAAAATATTATTTAGCAATGCCTTTACACCTTCTTCATTCAATTGGTTAATCTTAGGTAAGAAGCACATCCTTCATAATATTAGCGTCGTATGTTTTTTTCGTCAAATTTTATTATGTTATCACGAGCCATTTTCCAACTCATGCGACATAAAATGGCTTGATCGATGATTAAGCTCCTCGCCTCTGATGGTGCAATGTTTTGTTCCTCAATCTAAAACATACGATGATGACATATCAATTATAACAAACAATACAGACGTATAAAAGTCCACCACATATCACGATTCATTCATATTGAAAAAAGCTTTTAGAATCACATTCTCTCTGCCCAATAATTGACTTAATCTCTCAATGCACTTTGGACTTGGCGTCACTTGATATTTCGGAGCCAGTTCTACAAGCCGTTCCTTATTTTCATAAAAAAGAAAAACACTGCAGGATCCTTCATGCTGTCGAAGAATATCCTTCAGTTGATATAAAAGACTTTTCATACCAACCTCCGTTTGGATTCTTAAAAACAATCGTGAAGGTAATTCAATTTCTTTTAAATTCTTAGCTTCTTGAAAAATCACTTGTCGTTGTCCCTCGTTACTTTTTTGATCAATACTCCCCCTGACCCATAGCAGTGCCCCTTTATTCAAAAGTGGGCCAATGCGTTCAAAAACATCAGGAAAAACGACGCCCTCAAGTCCACCTGTTGGGTCATTTATTTTTAAAAATGCCATCGGTTTCCCATCCTTCGTTCGAATCTGTTTCACGTCCTCAATATAGACAGCTAATTGATAAACTTGTTTTGCATCCACACTTAAATCTCTAATGAAGGTAACCGGTAGCTGTTGAAGGATCTTTTTAAAACGTTCCAATGGATGAGCACTGATATAAAAGCCTAGTACCTCCTTTTCAAAGTATAAACGCTCCTCCAGGGTTAACGGCGGAACCTGTTCATAGACGTCTTCCTCTTCATCATTCAAAAAAGAGGTTTGTCCACCAAGATTTTGATAGTTTTCACCCCTTTGAATAGCAATATCTAAAGAAGCGAGCAAGCTAGATCGATCAACCTGAAATTCATCAAATGCCCCAGAAAAAATCAAGGATTCAATCATGCGCTTATTAACTTTACGAAGCGAAACCCGACGGCAGAAATCAAATAGGCTTACATAAGATTGTTCTTTTCTTTTTACGATGATTTCTTGGACCGCAAGTGCCCCAACATTTTTAATAGCATTAAGGCCAAAGCTAATGCCTTGCGAAGTAGCTGTAAATAAATCCTGACTCTTATTGATGGATGGACTGAGCAAGACAAGCCCTCGCCGCAACATTTCTTGACGATAATCATTCAATCTCTCTTGATGATGTATCGCACTAGACAAAAGAGCCGTCATAAAGGCGATTGGTTCATGCACTTTAAGATAAGCCAGACGATAAGCAATGATCGTATAGGCAACAGCATGCGATCGATTAAATCCATAGTCAGCAAACCGTACGATCAGCTTGTAAATATTTTCAGCGGTGGTCTTTTGGAATCCTCGAGCTAGACAGCCTTCTACAAAATGCTTTTCCTCTCTCTCTAAAACCTCTCGTTTCTTTTTGGAAACAGCTCGTCTTAAGATATCTGCCTCACCAAGTGAAAATCCAGCAATATCAGCAGCAATTTGCATGATTTGTTCTTGATAAACAATAATGCCATATGTCGATTTTAGAATGGGCTCCAAATTTGGATGGAGATATTGGACCTGGCGCTTACCTTGCTTTGCATCAATAAAATCTTGAATGAATTCCATAGGTCCAGGCCTATTCAGGGCATTGACCGCCACCAAGTCCTCAAAATGTGTAGGCTGAAGACGCTTAAGTACCGCCCGCATTCCGTCGGTTTCAAACTGAAAAACTCCTGTTGTCTCCCCTTGAGACAACAGCTTAAATGTGGATGGATCATCTAAAGGAATCGTCTCCAGCGAAAGGTGTTGATTCTCTTGCTGTTCAACGATTTCTAATATCCTTTGGATTAAAGTCAAATTGCGAAGACCTAGAAAATCCATTTTTAACAGACCCAGTTCTTCAATCACATCCATAGGATATTGTGTGACATATAGCTCTCCTCGACTTTCACTCAAAGGGAGCAAATGGACTAAGGGCTCTTCGCTAATAATGATCCCGGCAGCATGAACAGACGTATGACGTGGCACGCCTTCTACCTGCAAAGCCAATCTATATAATTCTTCAATGTCCTTTGACTGAGCGATTAGCTTTTTTAAATGTGGCGATCTCTGATAAGCCTCTCGTAATGTCGTACCAGGCTTTGACGGGATTTCTTTTGCCAATCGATCAATCAGCTGTGTCTCCATATTTAACGTGCGTCCAATATCTCGTATTGCTGCTTTTGCTGCCAATGTGCCGAAGGTTCCAATCTGCGCAACATGGTCAGAACCATACTTATGATTCACGTAGTCTATGACCCTGTCTCTTTTGATATCAGGGAAATCAATGTCAATATCGGGCATGCTTACACGTTCGGGATTAAGGAAGCGCTCGAATAACAATTGATGTGCGATAGGGTCGACATCCGTGATTCCTAGAACGTAAGCCACCAACGACCCTGCAGCAGATCCCCTCCCCGGACCAGGCGTGATTTTTTCTCGCCGAGCAAACCGCACAAAATCCCACACGATCAGAAAGTAATCATCGAACCCCATCCTATGAATGACAGATAATTCAAAATCCAACCGTTCAACTAACTGAAGCGTTGACACTCCATAGCGATGTCCTAATCCTTTCATGCATAATTGACGTAAATAAGCATCCGCCTTTACGCCATCATTCAAAGGAAATTTAGGCAAACGAGAAACATTGAGAGAAAAGGTAAATGCACACAACCGAGCAATATACTCTGTATTTTCAATCGCTTCTGAATAACCCTGAAATAACCGCACCATCTCTTCTTCAGTTTTCAAGGCATATTCAGTATTTAAATCGACCACGGTTTGCTGAGCATTCTCAAGCGTTTGCCCTGATCTAATATGAGTCAAGGCTAAATGCGCTCTCGCTTCATCACTTTCTATATAATGAACATCATTTGTTGCTACCAAAGGAATCCCACAATCCTTACCTAGTTTTACGAGCTTTATCAGCAGTTCTTTTTCCGATCGTAGACTATGGTCTTGAAGTTCTAAGTAAAAATGGGGAAAGAGCTGCTTACAAAGCATTGCTAATCTCTGAGCATTTTCTGCCTGATCAGTAAGTAATAATTCAGCAATCTCACCTTTTGGACCCGAAGATAGCGCAATAAGCCCCTCTGTTATTCCCGATAGTTCTCCATATGTCACAGCATGATGTCGCGTCATCTGAAGCTTTGTACTTATTTGTACCAGATGACGGTAACCTACTTCATTTTTAGCCAATAACACGAGGGAGAACGTTCTGGACTTGCCTTTGCCTACATTCGATACAAAGTGCGGCTCCAAAGTGATTTCCATACCAATAATAGGCTGAATATCATTGGCTTTGCACAGCTTATAAAAAGGGACAACACCGTAAAGGGCATTTGTATCCGTAATGGCTAGAGCACGGAAGCCTTTAGCCTTGACCGCTTTGACTAGTGGCTCTAATCGACACGTACTATCTAACAGACTATATTCACTGTGCACATGCAAGTGAGTAAATCCCATCTATGTTCACTTCCCTCTATCATCAGCGCTTGATTATTCTTTTATTATAATACAGATTCTCTTCAATTTTAAAAATGGTATACATAAAAAACTTGTCTCATATAATCACTGATAGAAGGAGAGGTGCCCTATGGATTTTCGTACCTTTGCAACCAATGCTATTATGAATTTTTTAATTGCACTAGGCGTACTTCTCGGCGGCTGTTTACTCAGTGGGGTAGGAGCAATCTTTACCAGTAAACCTCCCTTGTTTACAATGAATGATTACGCTGAAAGGTTAAAAATTTGGGCCATTGTAGCAGCCATAGGAGGAACCTTCGATACTATAGATGAGCTTGAAAAGGGCTTTTTAGGGGGCACACCTGGAGAGGTGGTAAAACATTTATTGCTCATCGCTTCAGCCATGACGGGGGCACATACTGCCTCTAGCATCATCCATTGGCTCACACAGGAATCATAGCTTATGCGCGTTCCTCCTCATTACACCCCTCCAACTGTTCAACGTTTTTTTGCAGGCATGGTCATTGGTGCACTCATCGGCTTCATCTTCTTCATTATTTTATTCGGCATTGCTCAGGATAAACAAATAAGAGAAATTAAAGAACAACAGGCATTGATAGAAAATCTTGTTAACAAAAACGAAACCTTGACCAAATTAAAAGATGAGGAAAATAAAGAGCTTTCCAAACAGCTTAAAATTCAGGACATAAAGGTAAATATTGATAGTGGAAAGCAGGATATCAAAAGATTTGTGATCTATAATTTAGAACAGCAAATATCCGAGCAGCTTAACCCTTTAGTCAATCAAGACATTACAGCCATCTCTAGCAGTAAATCACTCATTTTTAATACAATCAACGGTCATACATTTTTATTAGAGGACAAAGCTTATCAATTCAAAGTTACCACATTAATCCTGTCCACTACATTGGAAATCGATGTAGAAGTCGTTGAAGCCAAACCAACATTAGCCAACCAATAACGGCAGGGTAGGCAATTTGATATGATACCTTAAGCTTTAAATATGAACAAGCAGTCGGACAAAATGACTGCTTGTTTCATTACGCTTCTGTATATTGTCTTGTCAAGTTCACTAGCTGTACCAACAGCTCATCACATTCCTTCCAGCTATAGACGGTAGCTCCACTTGCCATCGGATGCCCCCCTCCATCATATGCTCTGGCAAGTTCATTAACCACAGGTCCCTTCGAGCGCAATCGGACACGAATCTGGTCGGGTTCCTCTACAAAGAACACCCATGTTTTAATGCCTTCTAGTTCTAAAAACGAATTGATGAGCAGCGATCCTTCCTGGGGCGTGACCTCGTAATCATTCAACAATTTTTGAGTCAATTTCATATACCCAACCACGCCATCGATCAATTCAAAATGTTCAAGTACATAACCTTTGAAGCGCATCAGATGTTCTGGCATTTCATTCAATTGATCCACTAAGCCTTGCCTGTCAAAAGATTGTTGGGCGAGGAAACTAGCGTATTGAAAGGTTGTTGACGTCGTATTATTAAATAAAAACCTGCCCGTGTCCCCAACAATTCCTGAGTATAAAAGACGTGCAGCTTGATCTGACAAACTAAGCTGCGAGAATTCTTGATAAAACTTTACAATCATTTCACTAACTGAACTAGCTGAAGTATCTACCCACATGATATCCCCATACGGATCTTCATTAGGGTGATGATCAATCTTAATAAGCATATCGCCTTTTGTATACCTATTATCACTAATACGGGCCTGATTCGCCGTATCACACACGATGACTAATGCACCATGATAGCTAGACTCATCAACCTGATCCATGACACTTAAAAATTTTAAAGAATCTACCTCTTCCCCCACAATCAATACTTGTTTATCAGGGAAATTATCTTTAATAAGAGTAGCTAATCCTCCTTGAGAGCCCAAGGCATCTGGATCAGGTCGAACATGTCTATGTATGATAATAACATCATAAGCGATGATGGTATCCAAGATTTTTTTTAACATGTTATCAAGCCCCCTTCAATGAATGATGTTATGTCACGCTAAGAAAATCCTTCCAAAAAAGTTATGTTATAAAGCGCTTTCTGATAGTGTGAAAATGAATAATGAGTCGAGGGGTAACGAGATACCGGCGCTGATCATCTTTATTATATTTTCATTAATCATGCTGCTCTTTTATTGATATTGGCTTAAAAGCAGGATGACAGAGACTCCCTATCGAAAAAAGGAGCTGTTCTCAAAATGCAAAATTGCCTTGGGATGTTTTGTATGATTTTTATTTATTATTTACTATGGTTACAGATATTAATACCGTTAAAACGATTGAAGAAGCATCACTTGAAACAAACATTAATGATAACGATCGATAAATTGAGCGATTAAAAAAGCCTTACCCGCAACCTGTTCCTCATGATATAATTCAATATCAACCTTCCCATAGCGACGAGTAACTTCCAATATTTTAGGAGAAATGTCAATCACATTTTCGAGCTGTACAGGTTTCAAAAAATAAAGGGACATGTTTTCAATGACGAGATCACCCTTTTTTTGCTTGCTTAAAACTCGCTCGGTTACTGTCGTCAAAATGGTTGTAATAATCCCATACGATAACGCTCCAAGGTGATTAGTCATTTGTGGGCTAACCGTGAATTGAAACCGATCTTTACCCATTTCTATAAGCTGATCTGTGATAATATCGTCAATGGTTTCTCCGGCTTGCGGTTGTCTTTGAGCCATTTGCATGGCCTTTAATACATCCTGACGCGTGATGATCCCTATTAACTGTGATGCCTCATTGATCACAGGCAAACATTCAATGCCTTCCCAAATCATGCGATGAGCCGCTGTCGCAACCGTTGCTGTTTCAGTCACTGTGATCGGTGCCTTAGTCATCACTCTCTCAATAGCCGTTTGATTTTCATAACGAACGATATCCTTTGCAGTCACAATTCCCTGCACCCGATAATGTTCATCCACAACGGGATAACGACTGTGACCTGTTTCCTTATTCATGGTCTGCCAATCAGACACCTTTGCAGATGTGTACATATAGCTTGTTTGATTAAAAGGGATTAAAATATCGCTAACATGAATGATCTCTTTTTGAATCAACCTGTCATAGATCGCTCTGTTAATCATAGCCGCAACCGTGAAGGTATCATAGGCTGTCGAAATGATTGGCAAATCGACTGAATTCGCTAGCTCTTTTGCCTCTTCCTTCGCTTCAAAATCTCCAGTAATCAGCACGGCTGCATCTGATTTTAAAGCATAAGCATGCGCCTGATCACGATTTCCCACAATCAAGAGCGAACCTGCTTCAATATAGCGCTTCATAGCTTCTAGTTTCATTGCTCCGATGACAAACCGATTGAGGGTCTTATGTAAACCTGTCCGTCCTCCTAATACCTGTCCATCAACTATTTTAACTACTTCCGCATAAGTAAGTTTTTCAATATTCCCTTTATGCTTTTTTTCTATTCTGATGGTGCCAACACGCTCAATCGTGCTAACATATCCTTGATTTTCAGCATCTTTAATCGCTCTATAAGCCGTCCCTTCACTTACTTGTAACGCTTTGGCAATTTGGCGCACCGATATTTTATGCCCAATTTCCAATTGCTTGATATGTTCTAAAATCAGTTCATGCTTTGTCACCAAAGACGTCACCTCTTCAATAGTCCTACTCTTCACTCTTCCAATCAGAAGGAAGCAGCAAATCACATAAAAATCCGCTGCTTCTAATCTTTTTATAGCATGATTGACTCCCCAGAAGCCATCACTTTCCCATCGCCTTTTACCTTATCAACAAAAGCCTGAGGATCTTGTTCAATAATAGGGAAGGTATTATAGTGAACGGGAACAACAGTTTTTGCCTTTATCCATTCTGCCGCCAGAACAGCATCCTCTGGACCCATAGTAAAATTATCACCAATAGGTAAAAAGGCCAAATCAATGTCATAGCGTTCACCGAGTAATTTCATATCTGAATAAAGAGCGGTATCCCCAGCATGGTAAATCGTTTTTCCCTCAATCATTAACAAAATACCCCCAGGCATGCCTGCATAGATGATCCGATGATTTTCATCAGCGTAACTTGATCCATGAAAAGCAATTGTATATTGAACTCTACCAAAATTAAAATTATATCCGCCACCAATGGACATCGGGTGCACTTTAAGTCCTTTAGATGCTAAATAATCAGCAAGTTCTGCCACAGCAATGATCGTAGCATCATGTGTTTTCGCTAAGTCAAAAGCATCCCCCACATGATCGTTATGACCATGGGTCAATATAATATAATCAAGATGAGGCAAGTCACTAGGCTTAATGGTGGATTGTCCATTTCCTGAAATAAATGGATCAATAACAATATTAGCTTGTGCAGATTCAATCAATACAACAGAATGTCCATGGTAAGTAATTTTCATCGCTACACTCTCCCATTTTTTTATTTATTAACAGTCTAAGTATAACCAAGCCTGTTGGTACATTTCAATAAATAGAAATAGATAAGCCCTATCGACTCATCACGATCAAAATAACGAGTCATTGCTCGCAGCTCGCGCTATTCTATCGCAAAAAGGAGGAGCATATTCGTTTTGTTGATGCTATTTCTCCTCATTTTATGATAAAGTGAAGATACATTAGAAGATGGGGAGGGAAACTGCTTGTCTCAACGATTGAATAACTTTACAAATTGGTTAAAACAAAATGATTGTTCATTTGCCCTGTTAACAGAGCCTAAAAATGTTTTTTATTTCACAGGGTTTATGTGTAATCCTCACGAGAGATTGCTAGGATTAGCTATTTTTCAGGACAGAGAACCCTTTCTGATCTGCCCTAATATGGAGGTTTCTCAAGCCCAGCAATCTGGATGGCAACATCTTATCATTGGCTACAACGACCAGGAGGACCCTTGGGAAATCGTACATAATAGAATAAAGGAACGAATTACAACGTCTTCATTGAAAATTGCGATAGAAATGGACACTCTCTCCTATACTCGTGCACAAAAATTACAGCATATGTTTCAACAAATAGAGTTTCTTGCCGCTGAGCCAGGGGTTAATCAATTAAGGAATATCAAAGACGAAACAGAATTAAATAGTCTCCGTGAAGCAGCAAAATTAGCAGATTTTGCCATTGATATAGGAGCCGGAGCTATTAAAAAAGGCAAGACTGAGAAAGCCCTTGTAGCCGAAATTGAATATGAATTAAAAAAGCGTGGTTGTGAAGGCATGTCCTTTGCTACTACTATATTAACTGGGGATAACACCGCCGCACCACATGGTCATCCAAATGATAGACAAATTCATGAAGGTGACTTTGTACTTTTTGACTTGGGCGTTATTGTCGATGGCTATTGCTCAGATATAACACGGACATTTGTATATAAACATGTTTCCGATGAGCAACAAAAAATTTATGAAACAGTTTTAAAAGCCGAAGAAGCAGCAATAAATATTGCCAAACCAGGAATCGAAATCGGTGCTGTCGATCGTGCAGCCAGAACTTTAATCACTGACGCAGGCTATGGTGACTTCTTTACTCATCGAATCGGACATGGCCTTGGCCTTGGCATTCACGAAGCCCCTTCTATGAGCTCTAACAACACAGAGAATTTACAAACCGGGATGGTCTTTACTATAGAGCCAGGAATTTACATACCTAACATTGGTGGTGTCCGCATCGAGGATGATATCTATCTAGGTGAAAATGGCTCAGAAACGCTGACTAAATATCCTAAAACACTGCAAATAATTGACTGAGAAATCAGTCAGAAGGAGGGGGATCTCAAAAGTAAAACATTGAGATCCCCCTCCTTCGTCAGTTAAACATAGTGCGTTAAAAGCTCTTCAATGTGCCTATATTCTAAACCATGAGCATCAGCAACAGCTTGATATGTCACAAAACCATCCAATGTATTAATCCCTTTTAATAGTGCTGAATCCTGTAAACAGGCTTTAGCGAAACCCAGTGATGCTATACTGACTGCATAAGGAACTGTGACATTTGTCAATGCAATGGTCGATGTATGTGGCACCGCTCCCGGCATATTGGCCACCGCGTAGTGCACAACACCATGCCTAACATAGGTGGGATCATCATGAGTCGCAATGCGATCAGTAGTTTCAAAAACCCCTCCTTGATCTATCGCAACATCAACGATCACAGAACCCTCATGCATGCTTTTAATCATATCCTCCGTAACCAACCGCGGGGCTTTAGCACCGGGAATAAGCACCGCCCCAATGACAAGATCTGATTCCGCTACAGATTCAGCGATATTAAGTGGGTTAGAAATCAATGTGTTCACTGCAATTCCAAAGAGGTCGTCGATCTCGTGCAAACGATGCGGATTCAAATCTAAAATCGTCACATCAGCCCCAAGACCCACAGCTATCTTAGCGGCATTCGTGCCAACAATACCTCCACCAATAATCGTGACCTTTCCTCTTTTTACCCCTGGGACTCCTCCTAGTAATATGCCTTTGCCACCATGGATTTTTTCAAGAAATTGTGCACCCAATTGTGCGGCCATTCTGCCTGCAACTTCACTCATTGGCGTCAATAATGGTAACGCATGATTTTCTAATTGTACTGTTTCATAAGCAATCGCCACCACTTTATACTCTGTCAACGCTCTTGTTAATTCTAGCTCAGGTGCCAGATGGAGATAAGTAAATAAAATAAGTCCTTCACGAAAATAGTGATATTCTTCAGGAACAGGTTCCTTCACTTTCATAACCATCTCTGTTACCCACGCTTCCTCCGCTGTGGATACAATAGTTGCTCCAGCTTCTTCATAATGCTGATTTGTGAAACTCGAACCCATCCCAGCATCCTTTTCAACATATACTTCATGTCCTGCTTTTACCAAGTTCACAACACCCGCCGGTGTCATGGCAACGCGATTTTCATTATTTTTGACCTCTTTAGGTATACCGATCCGCACGACAACTACCCCCTTTTAATAAAGTTGTCCAAATAATTCACAAAAAGAATAAAAATATACAAGCACACGATTTTTTTATAACGCTTACAAAATTGAATTTACGCCAAAATATGTAATTAATCAAGCAACAATACAACAAAAAATTATTTCATAGTGTCATTTGACTGAAAGCGATGAATGACATCTATTGCCCCTGTCAAATCTAAAGTGGTACCTGTAATCATTTCTGACTCCTTTTTACAAAGAAAAGTAATTGCCCGGGCAATATCCTCCCCTGTTACAGAACGCCCTAGCGGTGTACGTGCATGTTGTTCTGATACCTTTTCAGCATCGAGTACATCAGCTATTTTCATATCATTCAAAATAATACCTGGGCTGATCATGTTCGCCGTTATGCCATATTTAGCTTCTTCAAGTGCAATCGTACGCGTTAAGGATACCAAACCGACCTTTGCGGCTGCAAACGGTCCACGATGCAACCATCCCGGTGCTGATTCAGCATTCTGAAATCCATAAGTAATTATCCGTCCAAAATGTTGTTGCCGCATGATAGGTATGACAAGTTTCGCTAACCAAAACACCGCACTTAGATTCCCATGCAATAGCGTTGTCCATTCTCCATCTTCATAATCAGCTAATAATTTGCGTTCAGACACAAAAGGACCAGCATTATGGATGAGGCAATCTATGCGTTGAAATCTCTGCACAGCTTCCTCAACAAGATATTGCATGTCTTCTTGATGCGAGACATCCCCTTTAATAAATTGCAATCGTTCTGAATAGCATTTCCATTCTGTCATCCTAGCCCTGACTGCCTGCTCGTCACTGCGATAATTGACGGTGACCGAATAGCCCTCCCTGAGAAATTCTAAGACGACTCTCTGTCCAATTCCCTTTGTTCCTGCAGTAATTAAAACATGGCGCATGCGCTCTCCCTACCTTTGACTCACTAATCTAAAATTATTATACCGATTTTTTCACACTAATGAAGCATAGACGACACACTGAATGCGCTGTTTTAGCATTGTACACGGATATACCAAGTTTAGTCTAAGCTTTAAAATGCACATCATACTATTGCTTACATAACTTCTATGCAGACAATTTCACACATGAAAATTTACACATTAAGCTCCAACCACTGATTAATTTTTTCTATAATATTAGCAACAGCCCGATGGTTTTTAAAACTTGGCATATTGACGAATAGAGCTTGCTCCGGGGGTTGTATACCTTCAAACTTCTTCTGAAGTAATAAAATACTTTTAGCATGACGTGAATCCTTAAATAATGATTCTGGCAATCCGATCAACCCGAGAATAACAGCTTGATTTTGGATGAGCTGATGAAGTTGTCTATCCTTATCCCATTCAAAAAGCGTGTTTGGAACAAGTCCAAGAAAGTAACCCGATGGTTGTAAATAATTCAAGGCTTGTTCGATAAGCAAATAATGACTATATGGCTGCTCCGTTTTTCCTAAAGCAAAACTTTTAGCGTACTCCTGATTATAATAAACACCAACTGGCAAATCAGTCACTACCGCATCCACAGATTGAATGAGCAATGGTCTCAAGGCATCTTGGTGATAAAGCTCCACCTCATGCTGTTGAAGCGTTACATTGGCGTGAGCAGTATTGATCAAAAGATCATCAATTTCCACACCTAATGTCTGTTCCGGTTTACTATCCAAATGATTCAATACCGTTGTTATCAGGTTTCCAGACCCAACAGCCAAATCAAGCAAACGATAATTTTTAGGCAATGGTAGTTTATTCAACAGATAACTCATGAATATAGCCATACCGTCTGGGGTTATTTGATGTTGTGGCTGAGCAGATTGCTTCATTCCCTTTAATAAAACCAATTGGAACGCCTTGCGAATATCTTCTGCTGTCATACCTTCCACAAAAAAATCATCGTAGAATGGTTTAAGCTGACTCTTGAGATTCTCTTGTTTAATCATAGATTCCGTAATGTTATCCGCAGTTAAACAAAGCGCTTCTAAATAGCTTACTTCTTCATGTTGCTCTATCAGTAAGGTTGTTTGATCTAAACACTCAAATAAATGATTCAGCAATTGTGATTGTTCCATACATTCCCCTCCACCCTCCATCATACTCAAATTATTCTATACACGCAAAAACTCCAGTTTCCTGGAGTTTCATTATAACCATTAGATTAAAAATAATCATCAGATTCGTGACTTTGTCCACGATGGCGGATAGCGCTACGCTCACCTTCTGATTTCCCTTCTTTTCTTTGCTGGTTTCCTTCTCTATGTAGCGATAGCATATGCTGAATTTTATCGACAGCCTGAGGAGCTAGATCGAGCAATTTTTCATATAAGTGGGTACTGTTATCCAAGTGTATCGTTTTCACACCTTGTGATCCAACAATAAGAAAAGCAATCGGTGTAATGGACACACCTCCTCCGCTCCCTCCACCGAAAGGAAGGACCCCTTCACCTGAACTACCTTCCTCTGATTGATCACTTGGTTTAAATTCACTGCCCCCGGCTGCAAAGCCGAAGCCTACCTTCGACACTGTTAATATCACATGACCATCGGGAGTTTCGATTGGATCTCCAATAATGGTATTCACATCAGTCATTTCCTGTAGACTTTCTAATGCCGTCTTCATTAACCCTTGTATTGGATGTTCTTCTAGCACGCCTTTTTACCTCCTCTTCCGATATTTGACGATCTGAAAAGCTTTAGAAATAGCATGCCCGATGCGAAAATGAATCATGCATTTAAAATGCGTCCTAAATCCAGGCTTCTCCGCATAATCTGGTCGCACTTGTAGAATAGGTCTTGTCATTTTTCCTTGTAATACATGGTTTATGATAGAGAGCAAGTTACTCTTAAGCGCCCACAGCCACCCCACAGCAAGAGCTGTCTGATCTGCTTCTCCCAATCCAAAATTGGTATACCAATAAACATGAGAAACACTCAAAGATTTGATGCTTAATTTCTTTAATTCTTTTTGCAGGCTCTCATAGTGCATTACTCTATCTATGCTCTTTATCATTTGATAACTCGCTTTTTTTTCAGATTCTCCCGCTATTTTATGCCATCTCATGAAATGTATTACCCAATGAACCATTGATGACGTCTGAACGGTGTGACTATCTGGCCATCTTAGTGTTCCTAAATGAATACCACACAATGTGATACCCACACATAGCTCCATTTGCGCATTGATGACACGCCCATCTACCTTCAGCTTGACATTACCAAAGCTCATGCAAAAGATAGCGATAATTATTAATAAAACAAGAAGAATAAGCGAAATCACTTCAACGACAATCATGCTAGGCAACACCCTTAGAAAGTATGGTATTCCTTATCATCTACAACACATATAAAAATAAACATCCCTACCTGTGTCGCAACTCTTTTTCTCCTAAGTATCGTATCATCCGAGTTGAAGTGAGTAAAATATTCCTATATTCCTGCCTTCCCTCATCGTCCTATTATTAGACACTGGCTTCGTGCATACCTTTGGTATAGATTTCCATAAAGATGTCTTAAAAAGAGCTGCGATTTCAGATAAAACAACTAGCTACACTCAATAAATAAAAAAGAGTGACCGTTAACGATCACTCTTTTAGCCATTATTATTTTAATTAATTATTAAAATTTGCCACCAAGTTGTTGTTGTGCAGTTGCAACAAGACGCTTAGTAATTTCACCACCAACAGAACCGTTAGCACGTGAAGTCGTATCAGCACCAAGTTGTACACCAAACTCTTGAGCGATTTCTTGTTTCATTTGATCAAGAGCTTGCTCAACACCAGGAACTAGGATTTGATTGCTGTTATTGCTAGCCATGTGTCTCACCTCCTTGTGTACCTATATAATTTGTCAAGGGGAAAGACTTCATTCACATAAATTCATGGTAATTATTTCTGCATATCACGTGCTGTAAAAGGCTCAAACATCCATTTTGTCGAAGCTTCTAATACCTTACCTGATAAATTATAAAAGATCTTCCAGGGCTTCTGTTTGTTTGCTAACATCAATGGTTTCTACCCCAGCAAGAGCCTCTTTCATCAATTCTTCAACAGGAAGATTTTCTTCAAAACGAATGGCTTGTTCTCTTTTTGGTTTGGTTTTAGGCGCTTTTGGTAAAAAGATCGTGCAACAATCCTCATAAGGTCGAATTGAGATATCATAGGTTCCAATGTTCTTTGCCATCTCAATGATCTCGACCTTGTCCGTTGATACAAGTGGGCGAAAGACAGGGTGATTGGTCACTTCATTAATTGTATTCATACTTTCCAGTGTTTGACTGGCAACCTGTCCCAAACTTTCACCTGTAGCAATGCCTAACGCTTCTCGTTTTATGGCCAGTCGTTCAGCTATTCGCAACATCATCCGCCTCATGATCGTCATACGATAACCCTCAGGCGCATAATCTCGAATAGCCACTTGTGCATTGGTAAAAGGAATCACATGAAGTTTTAAGCTACCACCAAATTTTTGTAACGTTGCCGCTAAATCAAGCACTTTTTGCTTTGCTCGATCATTCGTGTAGGGTGGACTATGAAAATGAATCGCTTCAATGGTGGCACCACGTCGCATCATCATGTACCCTGCTACAGGGCTATCGATACCCCCAGAGAGCATGAGCATGACTTTACCAGCCGAACCAACAGGAAGTCCCCCGACACCTTTAATGACTTTACCATAAATACGCGTCGAACTTTCCATTACTTCAATTTGCACATTCATATCTGGTTGATGTACATCTACAGTCACATTCTCCATATTTTTCAATATAAAAGAACCCACCGCATAATTAAGATCCTTGGATGTCATTGCATAGTCTTTATTTTTCCTTCGAGCAGAAATCTTAAAGGTTGTAATATTATCTTCTTCTTTAATAACACGCCATGCACCCGATTGAATGGCCTCTAATTCATTATCTACAATAATCGCCGCACGCATACTTTGAATACCAAAAACATGACGAATCCTATCTGTAATCCGCCGATAATCCACATCGTTCAAAACCACTTCTATGTGATCAAAACGTTTTTTAAGCTGAATATCTTTGATATCCAACACTTGTTCACGCACACGATCATAAAGTGTATCATAAAAGCTTTTTCTATTTTTGCCTTTTAAGGAAATTTCACCGTAACGAAGAATCAGTGTATCATATTTCATCTTAAACCTCCATTGCCTTCATAAGTTCTTGGGTTTTCTTATCAAAGCTATCTATAAATGTATTCAGTTCCTTTTGAGTATTTTCAAAGGACAAACTGACTCTAATGGCTTGTCTAGCTTCCTTATCAGATAAACCACAAGCCAACAAGACGTGACTGACCTCTGATGTTTTCGAAGCACATGCAGATTTTGTAGACACATAAATATCTTCCTCTTCCAAAGCATGGATCAGAACTTCTGCTCGAAAACCTTCAACACTAAAATTAAGAATATGAGGAGCAGCTCCTCGTTCAGGCGTGTGAAAAGTAATTAATGAACGCTCTGCTAGCTGCTGTCTTAACCCATTCACCATGGTTTGCAAATAAGCAATACCCTCGTGAGATTTTTCCATCACAAGCCTCAGTGCCCTGACCATACCAACAATGGCAGGAAGATTTTCCGTCCCTGACCTTTGACCGAATTCTTGACCACCACCCGCCAACAACGGGGAAAGTGTGACACCCTCTCGCATATATAAGATTCCTATCCCTCTTGGTCCATGAATTTTATGACCAGACATTGTGGCAAGATCAATACCACTATCTTTAAAATTTAAAGGTACTTTGGAAAGTCCTTGAACATGATCAACATGAAACAAAGTCTTAGGTTTATCCTTAAGAAACCTGCCAACCTCCTCAATCGGTTGAATAGTGCCAATCTCATTATTAACATGAATCAATGACACGAGGAGCGTATCCGGACGCCAGACATCCCTTAGCTCATCAAGGGATATTCTACCTTCTTCATCTACTCCTAAATAAGACACTTCAAACCCCAAATCCTCTAATTGTGCAAAAGCACTTAAAGAAGCAGCATGCTCAATTGTACTTGTGATCAAATGCTTCCCTCTTTGCTGATAGCCTAAAGCTACCCCTTTAATAGCAAAATTATTACCTTCCGTTCCTCCAGAGGTAAAGATAACTTCAGTTTCTTTGACTCCGAGCAATCCCGCAGCCTGCTGTCTCGATTTATGAAGTAAATCCTCAGATCGACCACCTAATTTATGGATAGATGAAGGATTTGCAAAAAATTGTTCGGAAACGACACGATACGTATCAAGAACCTCGGGATAAATGAGGGTTGTTGCGCTATTATCTAGATAAATCATCCCCTGCATATCTCCTTTATATATATTGAATAGCATTGATCGTTCACAACCATATGGTTTAAGATAACTTAAAAAGAGTTATAACATACTTTCTATTTTGCGTCATCTGTCTTTATTCAGCCATAAAATTGAGAAAACCCTCCGATGTATAATGAGGATTTTCTCAATAGGTATCTTCCACTTCAACCTGGAATTTCTTAATGATGCTTTTATCCACCCTGAATATGGCACTCGTCGCGATTTCGATAGCCTCATTATAATTATAACCTCGAAAGGCCTCCTCCGCTCGTTGTAACTCGTCATTAATAACAGAATCTTGACTTCGGTAACGATTGCCATATTGAATCAGCTGTTCGGTTAGAATAGCCGATTCCACCATTTCATCCGTCTTATCTAACACGACCTGCACTTTTTCATTCGCTTCTTGCATAAGCAACTTGATCGCATGCATTTCCAAAGGACGTTCATCTAACTTTCCACTGATCTCCAGGAGTATGTCCTCACCATCTTCTAAAATGGTCATAAATTCAGTAGGGATTCCAGGTAAATTGCTTTTCTGCAATTTTCTACGTATTTCTATAAGCTGCCTCTTTAATTGTCCTAAAGTATCTTTGGCGACCATTTCGTCTTTTCGCAAAGCAGTGAGCTTTTCCTTAAGGGAATCAACATCATCATGAAGATGATCCAGCTGCTCACGCATTGCACTTACCTTTTCCAATAAGATACTATAAGCCTCTTTTTTCTCTTGTAATATCTCCTCTACTTCCTTAAACTCCTTATCTAATTTTACGAACATAGCATCTACATCACTCTGCTCCTGTACGTCGTCCTGATCAATGCGATAGCTTTGTTGCACAACAATCGTCTCTTCATTAATTTCTTTCGTTTTATTTCCAACAATCCGGAGATCATTTTTAAGAATTTCCATCTCTTTAGATATCTTTTGTCGACTTTGTACTTCTTTTTCAATAATGTTGTAGATAACGTCTAGTTGATCAAGAGTACTGTCAATCCCCGCAACCACTTCGCTGAGCTTCAGTGCCTCCAACGCCTCTTCATAAATGGAAAGATTTTTGCGCATATCCGCCACTTGTTTTTCAATATTCAGATGGGTTAACACATATTCTTGCTCCAGCATTTCCTGTACTCCCGATTCCAATTCATCCAATTGTCTTGGAATGTGAGACAAGATTTGATTATAATATGTAGGGATAACTTCCATATCTTCAGCAATCGCTTCAAGGCTTGTCTCAGCCTCAGAAAGAATCTCCCGAGCCTTTATAACATTACCCTCCTGAGTTTCCTTCTCAAACTGACTCAATTGCTCTTCAATCATGTTTAAACTATTTTCAATATACGCCAGTGCTTTTTTAAATTGAGGACCATCTGTAATCAACTTCTTTTTTAATTCATGAAAAAGCTCCTTAATTCCCACGCTTTCCTTGCGATTCAACTCATCACTTTCGACAACAGTATTTAATTCAGTCAGCATCTCTTTAAGACGCACCTCAATAATATCCATCGTTTGTTGCAAATTGTTTAGAACATCCTGAGCTTTGCCAAATCGAAATTTATCTGCCATTTCTTCGACATCAAACAAACTTTCTTCTACTTGCGGTAAGGATTCAGACACAATGTCATCCCAACTTTTCCGCCATTCTTCAAATTTTTTCTCTGTTTCCCCGACCATTTTTAATTCTTTTACCTTCGCTATTTCATCTTTTACTGGTCGATTTAAGACATCTATTTTCCATGCTTCATAATAATCGATTTGTTTATATATTTTTTTACGCATGATCGCTCCAATAAGGACAATCGCCATAACAATCACAATAAGTGCAATGATTATATAAATCATGTGTAAAGATCCTCCATTCAACCACAAATGATCCGCATGATACATTTTATATTGTCGTCACCCGTCTAACTATTGACAAAAATGACGATATTCCTTCTATTTATGTATTAATATATCATGGAATGAAGGATTTGCGACAGTCAATTTCAAAATTCATGAAGTTTTTTATTCACTGTAACTGATTAACAAACATAATCTATAGCGACATTCTCCCTAAACCCCCTGTTTGATCTGAACAATCCATGTCCTAATCATCTCAGCATAACGGTCAATAAACAGGCTTTGTGAAGGTTCTAAAACATGAACCTTGCGTAAATACAGAGGTTGTAAAAAAGGTGTAACGATCATATCTCGATATTGTAAAACCAATAAATCAATGGGAATGTCACAAATCTCATGTTTTCGAATCCCCTCTTCAAAAATCGTTTCCATCAAATACTTTTCTTTCATCAAATATGTGGTCATCAACTCTCTTACTAATATAGAATCAATGGTGACCTCTCTATGTACAAGTAATGACAAATAAAAATTTTTTTGTTGATAATGTAATAATTTAATCGCTAATTGAACCAAACATTCACAAACCGAAGAAGTCTTATTTTGCCACGGGATGGCTTCTTCTATTTCCTGAATATATTCCCTAAAGAACATTTCCATTAAATGCTCTAATAAAGCTTTCTTGCTTCCGAAATAGTAAGAGACAAGGGCGACATTAACATGTGCCTCCGCAGCAATATTTCGAACAGAGGTGCCATTATACCCGTGCATTTGAAAAAGGACAATGGCTGCATCAATAATCGCTTGTTTTGTTTCTGTTTTCTTTCCTTTGGCTTTAACAATCAAATGCGTCACCCACTTTCACATAAACAATTTCTATACTGCTCATCTTTTCCCTCTAAAGATATCTCGGCAAAAAAGCTGAAAAACCAACATATTTCTGCTAAACTATGAGTATTGTTTTTAATTATGAAAAGGAGCGTTGACAATGTTTTCCACCACAAAATATATAGGTAATTCCAAAGAGCAATATGCTTTAGTTATAAAACAATTGCAGGCATTAATCGAAGACGAACCTAATCGTATCGCCAATCTTTCCAATGCTTCCGCACTTTTAAATCAATTTTTAGATCAGATTAACTGGGTAGGTTTTTATTTGATGGATGATGGCGAACTCGTATTAGGACCTTTTAATGGACTTCCAGCTTGTGTCCGTATTCCCATAGGTAAAGGAGTTTGTGGAACAGCCGTTGAAAAGCGCCAAACCATCATTGTCGAAAATGTGCATGAATTTCCTGGTCACATTGCCTGTGATAGCGCATCACTATCAGAGATTGTTGTGCCGATTATCGCAAATAACGAAGTCATCGGTGTTTTGGATATAGACAGCCCTATAACGGACCGATTTAATGAGCAAGACAAGCAAGGCTTAGAATCCTTTATTGCCACGCTCATTCATCACATTTAAAAGGGAACACCTCTAATATACAGCATATTTCTTATATCTTCACCACTGTTTTCTTAACGTATGTTGTTTGTACTAACAATACATGTCGATCATTTATTTATAACCTTTAACTTATCTTGACATTTAAGAAACAGACAGGTATAATGTTTTTTGTGTAAAATGAGGCAGTATGCTTGAGATCATTATATAGTGTCTATTTTGTTCCTCAATACTGAGGCGCATTGCGTAGCCTTACTGTCGGGTGAAGATGTGTGAATACCAAATAGCCTTGTAGATGACTCGCATGTAAGGTGTCTGTCATTTTATGCAATATAAAATGACTAAGGAGGAGCTTACTATGGCTCGATATACAGGCCCAGCTTGGAAAAAAGCTCGCCGTTACGGTATTTCCCTCTCTGGAACGGGAAAAGAATTAGAAAAACGTCCATATGCACCAGGTCAACATGGTCCGAATCAAAGACGTAAAATGAGTGAATATGGATTACAACAGAATGAAAAGCAAAAGTTACGCTTCATGTACGGATTGAACGAACGCCAATTCCGCCGTACTTTTGATGATGCAGGTAAAATGAAGGGTGTCCATGGTGAAAATTTCATGGTGCTGCTTGAATCTCGTCTCGATAACCTCGTTTATCGTGCAGGAATTGCAAGAACGCGTAGACAAGCCCGTCAGCTTGTTTCACATGGTCATGTCACTGTTAACGGTCAACGTGTCAATATTCCTTCCTACCGTATGAGCGTTGGAAAAACTATCGGAGTGAGAGAAA
>Ga0154003_1000042_pt1 | contig 39602 bp, 17 predicted proteins | sample TSFL087MetaG_FD_104679 | JGI IMG/M metagenome (GOLD analysis project Ga0154003, IMG submission 104679) | Attine ant fungus gardens microbial communities from Florida, USA - TSFL087 MetaG | ecosystem: Host-associated > Fungi > Mycelium > Unclassified | place: USA: Florida, Lake Talquin State...
CTCTACTTCGGCGCATTCGCCGCATTGTCGCTCGCCGTCTCCGCTCGCGCTTCGTCGGCGCGGATTGCGCTCGTCGCGCTGCTCGGCTTCTGGGGCATAGGCGCCGTCATCGCGCCGCGCGTTGCGGCGGATGTCTCGAAGCGCGTCGCTCCGACTCCTTCGGCCGTGCAGTTCTGGACGAACGTGGCGAGCGATTTGAGCAGCGTTGGTATCGAGGGGCATAACAGCTCAAAGCACCACGCGGCGCTAAGAGCGCGAGTGCTTGAGCAGTACGGCGTGGACAAGGTTGAAGACCTGCCGTTTAACTTCGCCGGCGTCGCGCTGCAATCCGGCGAGGAGTCGAGCAACCGCGTTTACGACAGACGTTTCACAGAATTGTGGGATGGGTACGAACGGCAAGGAAGGGTTCAAGTGTGGGGCGCGCTGGTCGCGCCGATATTGGCCGTGCGATCGCTCTCGATGGGCATGGCGGGAACGGACTTCGCGCATCACCGCCATTTCGCCGCCGCCGCCGAAGATTACCGCCGCCGCATGGTCAAACTGCTGAACGACGACGTGGCCTACAGCCCCAAGGGCGAGGAGTGGACCTACGTCGCGGATCGCCGGATGTGGGAGCGCCTCGCCGACTTCGAGTACGCTTTGCCTGGCGTGGCCTGGGCGCTTCGGAAACAGGCGACGAGTCTCAGCCTGCTGCTCGTCTGGTTCGCCGGCAGCTCCATTTTCGCATATGTCTCGATCGCCAGGATGAAAGTCAGTTGAGGACTGGAAATGCCCAATCGGATTGGACGAATTAGACGAATTATGCTGCACGAATGGCGCAGCTTGAGCGCTGACCGAACGTTGTGGGCGGTCGTCGCGCTGTCCGCCCTGTCCATCGGCTATGCTGTCTACAACGGCATGACCTGGGCCAGGGCTCAACAGGCTAGCGTTCGCGCGATCACCGAAGAACGAGAGAGGAAAATCGCGCGCGCGCGGGCGGAAGTCTTACGTTACGAACAACAGCTCGCCGCCAACCCGTCAGCCTCGCCGGCGCCGGCTTTGCCGAGAGAGGCTCGCATCTACACCATCGCTAACAGCTACGACGCCGCGCTGCCGCCCGCGCCGCTCGCCGCTCTGTCAATCGGGCAGAGCGATCTTTACCCGCCTTACACTAACATCTCGATGTGGAACAGCCGTGTGAATTTGTTCGCCGAGATAGAGAACGAGAATCCGCTGAATATGCTCAACGGGCGATTCGACCTCGCATTTTTCATCGTCTATCTTTACCCGCTGCTGATCATCGCCCTGTCTTACAACCTGATTTCACAGGAGCGCGAAAACGGCGCCCTTCAGATGCTGCTCGCGCAACCCGTCGGGTTGCGCACATTCGTCACCGGCAAAATCTTGCTGCGCTTATCGCTTCTACTGGCGCTCACGACGGGTCTGTCGCTGTTCGGAGTCTTCCTGAGTGGCGTCAATCTCAGCGCCGGCGGCGTTGGCGCGCGCGTTCTCTTGTGGATTGGCGCCGTCGCGCTCTACGGGATTTTCTGGTTCGCGCTTGCCGTCGCCGTGAACGCTTTCAGCGGAAGTTCCGCGGCGAACGCCACTGCGCTCGTCGGGGCGTGGTTGCTGTTTACGCTTGTCATCCCGTCGCTCCTCAACCTGGCCGTCACTACCATGCACCCCACGCCGTCGCGAGTCGAATTCATCAACACCATTCGCCGCGCGGCGAATGACACGAACTCGAAAGGCAGAGAGGCGCTCGCGGCCTATTACGAAGACCATCCGGAACTGGCGACGGGCGACCAGGAAAAGAATTTGAAGGATCGGGATTTCATCTACTGGGCGGTTAATAATGAAGTCGCGCAGCGCTCCGAACCTCTTCTGGCTCGCTTCGATGAGCAACTCGCTAAGCAACAACGGCTCGTCAACCGCTATCGCTTCCTCTCACCCGCGATCATTACCCAGGACGCCTTGAACGACATCGCCGGCACAGGGGTTGAGAGATACACACGCTTCCGCCGCTCCGTCGAGCGGTTTCACGAAGAGTGGAAGGGGTATTTCGTACCGAAGATGTTTCAGGATATCAAACTCACCTCGACCGACTATGACACATATCCGCAATTCAGGTTCCTGGAAGAGCCTACTGGCGCGATCGCGCGCCGAGCGCTCACAAGTTTACTTGGGTTGAGCGTCGCGGCTGCGATCATCGGTTTATATGGGTTCCGCGCGCTGCAACGCTACAAGGCGGCAGGTTAAGAAGAGGAGTGGCAATGGAAACACTTTGGCAAGATATGCGCTTATCAATGCGCGTCCTACGCAAGAGTCCTGGCTTCACTGCCGTCGTTGCGCTCACGCTGGCGCTCGGCATCGGAGCGAATACAGCGGTCTTCAGCCTGGTTTACAGCGTTCTACTGCGCCCGTTTCCATACCGCGAACCCGATCGGCTGGTCAAAGTCGAGAGCGTTTACACCAAAGGCGCCGGCGTGGCTAGAGGCTGTTCGCTGCTCGACATCGAGGATTGGCGGCGGATGAATCGGACTTTGGTTGACCTCGGCGCCTATGTAACTTTTGACGCCGACGTGCGCGGGGATGGGCCGTCTGTGCCAGTGCGACTGACCCAACTCAATGCCGGCGCGATGGGCAGCCTCGGCGTCAATCCGGCGCTTGGGCGTCTGTTTCTGCCGGAAGAGGATCGCAAAGGCGGCGACGTCTTCAAGGCCGTAATCAGCCATCGTCTGTGGCAGCAAAGGTTCGGCGGCGCAACGGACATCGTCGGGCGCGCGTTACAAACAAAGCTGGGCGTGTTCAATGTCGTTGGTGTGATGCCACCCGGGTTTCGCTTCCCTGAAAACACCGACGTCTGGACTACGGTGGAGAGTTGGTACGCCTTGTCCGAGGGGGCGGAGGGGTACAGGAAACGCGATAACCGAAGCTATCAGGCGATCGCGCGGCTGAAACCCGGCGTGACCATTGAGCAGGCGCAGGCCGATCTGAACAACCACGCCGTCACGCTCGAACGACAATTCCCTAAAGAGAACAATGGCGTGCGCGTCCGCTTGACGCCGCTGCGTGACGCGGAGGTCGGCAATATCCGGCCGTACCTGCTGATGTTGCTGGCGGCGGTCGGCTTCGTGCTCTTGATTTGCTGCGCGAATGTGGCGAGCCTGCTGCTGGCGCAGGCGGCGGCGCAAAGGCGCGAATTCGCGATGCGCGCGGCGCTGGGCGCGTCGCGCTGGCGCATCATCCGCGAACTGCTCGTGCGCAGCCTCGCGCTCGCGCTTCTCGGCGCAGCGGGCGGCGTCGCGCTCGCCGTCGCGGGCGTCAAAGCGCTGCTGGCGCTGATCCCGGTTCAATTGCCGTTCTGGATGCGAATTGAAGTGGACGCGCCGGTGTTGGTTTTCAGCCTGGCCGTCGCGGTATTGACGAGCTTGCTCTTCGGCCTGGCGCCTGCGCTGCTGGCCTCGCGGACAAACCTAAACGACGCGCTACGCGACGGGACGAAAGGTTCATCGGGTGGCGCAAAAGTCCGCAGCAGTCTGGTCGTGGCGCAGGTGGCCCTGTGCTTACTGCTGCTGGCTGGCGCGGGGCTGATGATGCAGACCTTCTTGCGTTTACAACGGCGAGACATGGGTTTCAATCCCGACAATGTATTGGTTGCGCGCACCACCAATTTTTACAATGGCCCGCGCGCCGAGCGGGCGACGGCGCTCGCCGCTCATCACGAACGCGTGGCGGCGCTGTTGCGCGCGCTACCAGGCGTGACCCATGTCGGCGCGACCAACACGCTCCCTTTCGAGCGCGTGCGGACCAAACGCAACAATGCTGAGTTGACCATCAAGGGCCGCGCGAGCGAAGAGTTGAAACATCAAGTCCCTCTGGCCGGAGCGGATGTCAGCGCGGGTTATCTGGAAACGATGCAGATCCCGCTCGTGCGCGGGCGTCTGTTCGACGCGCGCGACACCAAAGATTCGCCAATGGTCATGATCATCAACGAGCGCGCTGCGCAAACGCTCTTCCCCGACCGCGACCCTATCGGGCAGGAGATTCTGTGGGGCGCTTATTCGAAGGAGAACCCTTACTGCACGATCGTCGGCGTGGTCGGCGACGTGCGGCATCAGGCCGACGAAAATGATCAGGGGATAGAGCTGTATGCCCCGTACACGCAGTGGCCGGTCACGAACGTCTATTACGTGATCCGTGCTTCCGGTGATCCAGCGCGCCTGTTGCAAACTGTGCACCAGACGGTCAGCGCCGCCGATCCGAAAGCGGCCATCGTCTTCACCAAAACGATGGAGCAGTTGATTGATGAGACGCTCTGGCAGCGGCGACTGTGGGGAGTGATGTTCGCGGTCTTTGCGGTGGTGGCGTTGACGCTGGCGGCGATCGGGATTTACGGCGTGCTCTCTTATTCAGTCAGCCAGCGGACGCGGGAAATCGGCGTGCGGATGGCGCTGGGCGCGCAAACCGGGAATGTCTTGTGGATGGTGATGGCGCAAAGCTTGAAGCTGGTTTCCGCCGGCATCGTCATTGGCATCGTGGCCGCGCTGGCGCTCGGCCGCCGCATCGGCAGCCTTTTGTATGGCGTGAAAGCGTCAGACCCGCCGACGTATATCGCCACGGCGGCGGTTTTGGTACTGGTCGCTCTACTGGCCTGCTGGTTACCGGCCTGGCGCGCTGTGAAGACGGATCCGCTGATAGCCTTGCGCTATGAGTGAGTGCGATCCGTTCCTCCGAAATGACTCTCGCAGTCAAGGATGGAGGACGAAGACCGAGAGGCCTTTGATAACTTGAGCTTCGTGCGGGTGAAATTCCTGTCCCTCAGATGCAGAGGTGAAGCACATTCCCCACGGTAGCGACTGACCATCAATCCGTGAAGCGGGAATGAAAGGCGGTAACGCGGAACCCAACTGCGAATTCCGTCGAGCAGAGTTGCGTATGGGTAGGAGACGAACTCACGTTTGAATCGTCGTCAAGCGCGACCAGCCTACTTGGGTTATCGGCTGGGTCCAAAATGGGCAAGGTGAAAGGCCGGACAGTTTCATTCCTGATCCGGAATGCATCCCGTAAGTAACCCAGCGAAGAGTGAGACCCTAAACGCAACGACAAACGAGGCTCAGGAACGTTGTAACGAACCGGCGGCTCTCCACGAGAGTAGAGCAGGGGTCAACCGCAAGCCTCCGGGGAGTGGGATTGTCTGAGAAGCAAAGGCCTGTGGGAAAGCCACAGGATAGGCTGACGCAGACACGACGACCTGGATGATAGAGGTGTGATTAAGAGTGCAGAAGCTATGAGCACGGTCAGGAAACCGATGTATGGATGGAACCCCGAGACTTGGCGAGAGACCGAGAAACGGGTGTTTAAGCTCCAAAAGCGCATCTATCAAGCCTCGCGTTGTGGCGATGCGGGCCGCATACACGGACTCCAACGCCTGTTGATCAACTCACGGTCAGGGCGCTATCTGGCCGTGAGGCGAGTAACTCAGGACAATTGTGGCAAGAAAACGGCGGGTGTGGATGGGGTCAAATCATTGCCCCCGCGCGAGAGACATCTGCTGGCAGAGCATCTATCAATAGATGATCTAGCGAAGCCGGTCAGAAGAGTCTGGATACCGAAGACCAATTCCGACGAATTGCGCGCTTTGGGAATACCCGTGATGGGCGACAGGGCACGCCAGGCGTTGGTCAAAGCGGCGCTAGAACCTGAATGGGAGGCGCGATTTGAACCAAACAGCTATGGCTTCTGACCCGGACGACGCGCCCACGATGCGATCAAGGCGATCTATGGAGAGATCTACCAGAAGCCCAAATGGGCATTGGACGCAGACATCTCCAAATGCTTTGATCACGCATGTTGATGCTCCTTTAAAAACGCAAGTTCTTGAGGCGGCCATCGATCAACTTTCGGAATTGCTTGATGGTCGCAGTTCGATCGGGAAACAAGTAGAGCCCGGTCGCTGGATCATTGACAATCTCGATCGTGCCCTTGTTAATTTGGTGGTAGATGAAATGAGAGGTGATGCCCAGTTCTTTGGCGAGTTGTGGAACGGTAAGAAACCCGTCAATTCGGCGCGGGTGCGATTGATGATTTGGTTGAGCGCGCCCCACATCGTTTGGCCGGAGACCTGGTCTTTGAGTTCGCCATAAAATTGGACCACGTCTGCCTTGGTAAGAAGCTGACGCACGAAAGTTCCGACGTATCCAACATCCACTACAAACCCGCCGGGTAACTCCCTCTGAAATGAGACATTGAAATGGGTTGTAAAGGGATTCCTGAGACAGTTATCGACGACGAAGAGCGCCGCTGGACCTCCCTGCTGCGGCACAAAGGGAAGTTGGATAGGATCCGGCGTGGTCATGAATCTGCTTACGTTCGGAACCGGAGAGCAGGCGTTGAGCGTGCAGGCGCCGGAAAAGCGCGGAATCTCTGCCAGCCTGAAGGCGGCTGGAGACGTGATGTTGAGCGTTTGACCTGGAGAGCCAAATTCAGCAGTGGTTAATGTGAGTGGGCCACCGATGCGGTCGAAGTAAACGCCGATACCTGCTCGGACGACACTTTTCTGATCCACAAATACTTTTCGCAGAAAGCCGGTGTTGAACCTCCGGTCGATTACTAATCTGGCACGGTCCGGGAGATTCTGTTCCCGAAACCAGAGGAGAAACTCTCGGTCATTTAGCATGGATATGTCACCTCAAGGAGAGGTGACATTAATTGCTTAAATCTACTGACTTTTTATGCTTATAGTGACAGCTACTGCCTGTGCTTCGCCAAAACTCCATCCGGCCTGTATTTTCAATAACTTCATCAAGCTGCTCGCCGCTCGTAGCGGTTATGTGACGATCTACACTCACGCGCGCCACTCGACCGCACGTGATTGCCATTGACCTCGGATTTTCATCAGTCCATTGAAAATGTGTGGCGGCGTCGTTTGAGTGTTGAATAAGATGCCATTTCTCGAAATTCAACCCCGATCGATCATTAATCCAATCCAGTTTCAACCACGGCGGCGCGGACTTTATTGAGGCGCGAAAGTCCGCTGAATATCGCCCGTCATTAACTCGAGGGATTGACTAACTTGTGAGTGGCAGTCAGGGATAGAAATGACCATATCTCAAAAAAACGAACCGGTGGAGCGGACAGCAATCCAGGCGGTCCTCTCCTTGCACAGTTTGACCATCGGCTATCGCGCCGCGCGAAGACAGACTGCCGTCGTGGCCGAAGATATCTCGGCTTCACTCAGCGGCGGTGAACTCGTTTGTCTACTGGGACCGAACGGGGCCGGTAAATCTACATTACTGCGAACTGTCGCCGGGATGCAGCCGCCGTTGGGAGGTGAAGTCCGGTTGGATGCGGAGAACATCCACCGCATGCCGGCGCGGGAGATATCAAAACGCCTGAGCGTGGTGCTGACTGAACGTATCTGGGCCGATGCTCTGTCGGGCTACGAACTGGTTGCGTTGGGCCGCCATCCGTATACCAATCTGGCCGGAACTCTAAGAGAGCGCGATCACGACATAATCCGGTGGGCGTTGGAGACCGTCGGGGCGGCGGAATTTGCGCAACGATCAATAGGCGAGTTGAGCGACGGCGAGCGTCAGCGAGTGATGGTCGCGCGGGCGCTTGCCCAAGAGCCGCGGGTGATGGTTCTCGACGAGATCACCGCTTTCCTGGATCTGCCCCGCCGCGTTGAGATGATGCGGCTGTTGCGTGAAATGGCCCATACGACCGGGCGTGCGATTCTGCTCTCGACGCATGATCTGGATCTGGCCTTGAGAAGCGCCGACCGTATCTGGCTGCTGGAGAAGGGGAGGCGCTTACATACCGGCGCGCCTGAAGACCTGATTTTAAGAAATGTTTTCGCCGAAGCCTTCGCCAGCGAAGGCGTGAGGTTCAATCGTGAGCGAGGCGCATTCGAGATCGGAGGACCTCCGCGCGGTGAAATCGGTCTGATTGGCGATGGCGAAGAAGCTTTCTGGACTGCACGCGCATTGGAGCGTGATGGGTATCTGGTGCGTCATAACGGCTGCAGTGGAGATTTGCCAGCTCAAGTTAAAGTAACCAGAGATGAAAGCGGGCGAATGCTATGGCAACTGGTAATGCGCGATTCAGCTCAAGGTCATGAATCCCTGTATGACTTGGTGACAGCTTTGAGAGAAGAGAGAAAAGAAATATGTCATCGGTATTAAGCCGATCTTCTAACATGAGTGGAATGAAAAGAGAAAAAACGGAACAAGCGGAGAAAACAAAACGAACAGGATGGGGGAACCTTTCCGTCTGTTTGATCTTTTCCGTTTGCTTCGTCTTCTCCCTTCTTACCGGTTGCCGGACATACACGCTGGACGGCGGCGCGCGCAACCTCAACCGTCCTTCGTTTCGCGGCGCCCCGGGCCACAATCTTGCCGGCGAATGCGTCGAAGGTTTCGATCCTTCGATAGATTATTTCCCCGATAAAGTCTCGCCCAAACACGCGCGAATATACAGTGTCAGCTATCACGGTCATTATAAAGTTGTACGTTTGAACCCTCCACGAACCGACCAGGAGGAGAATCCCGTAGCGGATACGATGGTGCTGGTTCAATGTGGTACGTCGGCGCCATCTCTGCGAGGAGATCTGGCCGGCGCGACCATCATCGAGACGCCGGTACGGACGATTGCGGCCAACGACAACATCGATGTCGCCTTCATTAACCGGTTGGGACAGGCCGAGCGTCTCGTCGCAATCGGAGGTCGAGAGGTTTATAACGAGCAGATCCGGCGGCGTTGGGATGAGAAGAAGCTCGCTTCGATCGGCTTCGCCTGGCATGAGGCCCCGAATCTGGAAGTAGTTCTGGCTTACCAGCCGGATGTGCTTTTTATGCGTCGGGCTGTCCTCACTCAGACTGAGGCGATGCGGGTGGCGCGGCGATTGGGAGTAAAGGCTGCCCCGACACTTGCCCGCTCGGAGTCTACTTACCTCGCTGCGGCGGAATGGATCAAGTACATCGCGCTCTTTCTGAATGAAGAACGAAGGGCGGAAGAGGTTTTCTCTCGCGTCGAGGAAGAGTGTACACGTATTAGGAACCTGGCTGTGGCCGGAACTGATAAGCCGCGCGCAATATGGGTCAATTACGAAGGCGGAGGTTTTTGGCGAACCGCCAGAAGTCCGTATGATCTGCGCGCTCATTACCTCGAAGATGCGGGCGCAATCAATCCTCTTGCCGATGAACATTCGTTGATCAGCGGACGACTCTCCACCGAACAATTATTGAAGCTTGCGGGAGACGCCGACTATTGGATTACTGAGAATCACACTATCCAGGGATGGCCCGACAAGATCTATTTGCAACAGTTCAAGGCCTATCGTACCGGGCGAATCTACCATCATCAGAAGAGAACCAACTTTGAGGTTCCGGCTTATGACTGGTACGAGACAGGGGCGGAGCGCCCCGGCCTGGTTTTGAAAGACCTGTCGGCGCTTTTTCATCCGGAGCTTTTTCCCGGCCACACTCAACTCTTCTTTGAAACGCTTAAGACGGAGGAACGTTAGTGAGCAATTCTGCAAGCGAGACGGTAAAGCTGTCTGCAATTGAGGCGCCGCAGGGACTGGCGCCGAATTCGGCGCCAGTCCCGCGCCGTTATTACCCGGTTTACTTATTATTGACGGCGGCGGTCGCGGCAATCTTTTTACTCGAACTGATGTGGGGGACGGTGGAAATCCCGCTGCGCGGAGTGATCGCCAGCCTGTTCGGCAGCGAAGTGGTTAATCCCAACTGGGCGCCAATCATTTGGAACCTTAGGCTGCCTCGCGCCGCGGCCGCCGCGTTAGCCGGTTCGGGATTAGCTGCTTCGGGATTACTTTTGCAAACCCTTTTTCGTAACCCGCTGGCTGGTCCCTGGGCTTTGGGCATGACCGCCGGGGCTCAAGTAGGAGTCGCGCTGATCGTGGTCACGACCGGAACGGTGGCCTTCGGCTTTCTGACATCGTTGGCCTGGTTCAGCCGTCTCAGTCTCGCCACGGGAGCCATTCTTGGGGCGACATCAGTGATTGTCCTCATGGTAGCAGCCTCTCGCCGGCTGGGTACGGTCCCGCTGCTGATCTTTGGTTTGATGCTGGGCTTTTTCGGCCAGGGATTGGTGAATGTTCTGTTGCATTTCACCAACGAACCGCAGGGCAAGGTCTACCAATCCTGGGATAGCGGCAGCTACGGGGGAGTGGGTTGGAATCAACTGCCGTTTCTGGCTTCGGCGGTCACGCTCGGCTTGGTGGCTGCATATTTTTTCTCCAAACGACTCAACGCCTTCTTACTCGGCGATAATTACGCCCGCAGTTTAGGGGTGAATGTCTCTCGCGCCCGCGTCGGCGTCATGGCGATAGTAATTTCGCTGGTCGGTTCGGTCACCGCCTACTGCGGTCCGATCACATTCATTGATGTGATCGTGCCACACATCTGCCGCGGCCTGTTACGCACATCCGATCACCGGAGTTTGTTGCCCGCGTCGCTGCTCGCCGGCGCGTTGCTCGGTTTACTCGGAGACTTTATCGCCGGCGCGCCATGGGAACGCCATTTCCTGCACGTTAATAGCGTGAACGCCCTGATCGGAGCGCCGGTCATTGTCTGGGTCATCTTCAAGCGAAAACGGACTGGAAGCTGGGCTACCGTCGGATGACCGCGATCAGCAAAACGCCTTGTCGGCGCAGGGGGTATGGACGTGAGGAATCTGATCAAGACCTGTCACGACAAGCCCAAACTTAAAGAGAAGATGACCGTGATCGTGAAGACAAAAACTGCGAATAATTCGTATCATCATGAAGGGGGCGGGACATTCCTCAAAACCCGCCTCTCGCCCGCCACTCACCAGCTGATTGCGACCACCCGCTGGATTTCCGTCGCGGAGTTATTCCCGCTCGTGAAACTATCCATCCTTCGCAAACCTGAAATCCATTTCTGCTTTAAAGGAAAGCCAAAGCGGCGACAAGCCGAGGCGCCCCATACGCTGCCTCGTCAATTCTTTGTCAATTGATTTCAAAGGGCACTTATTTGCACAGTCTTCAAGTAGCTGCCGGAAATCATTGAGTACTGTTCAGGTCTAAAATACGACCGCTGATTACTAGTATGTAACCATTCGTTAGATTTATGTGGCAGGCTCAGGCAGTTCATACTACTCTTGCGCTTTGGGAACACCTAGTCATCAGGCGCCGCTTCATAAAGTGCGTTCAAGTAACCAATAATCTATTAGTAGCTGAAGAGAGAGCTTTTATTTGCACGCCGCATATTACATGTTACATGGCCGTATAATGAACAGTTAGTAGGGAATATGATCTCGAAAATTGCTGGGGCAAGCCGCTTTTATTTGATCTTATCACTATTATTGATCATCTGGGGCTTCACCTTGAATCGACTGCATGCCGCGAGCGCCATGCAAGCGCCTGGGACCGTGTTGCAAACGAACGGGTTGCGCTCTCAAGCGATGATTCGCCGTGATGACCGAGGGATTCCCTACATTGAAGCCGCGAATGACGAAGACCTGGCGTTTGCTCAAGGCTATGTCACGGCTAATGATCGTTTGTGGCAGATGGATTTACTGCGGCGGACCGCGCGCGGGGAGTTGGCGGAGATATTCGGAATGGCCGCGCTCGACGAAGATAAGCGGCGCCGGACTCTAGGGTTGGCTGTTGTCGCAGAGCAATCGGTTGGGCATCTGACGCCGACGGGGAAAACTTTGCTCGGCGCTTACGCGCGAGGGGTTAATGCTTACATCGCCACACTTGATGAAAAGTCTTTGCCGATCGAATTTCGATTGCTGAAATACCGGCCGCGTGAATGGCGGATTTCCGATTCGATCGCCATATGCAAAATCTTCTCCGAGGCGCTTTCAACTGGCTGGACGTTCGACGTGATGCGAGCCAGCCTCAACGATTTGCCGGCGGCGCAGCGGGAGTTACTATTGCTCGACACCTCTCCACTCGATGTGTTGCTTGTTGGGCGCGACGGGCTGGTTAAAAAGAATGCCTCGGCTTCACTTGGCGGGGCTTCGCAATTGAATGTTCCAGTGGCGCGTGAGTTGCTGCCTGCCTTGAACGCCGCCGAGGAGACGAGACGACGTTCGCTGGAGCGGGTCGGGCTTTTTGCCGAAGATTTGGCCGCGAGCAACAACTGGGTCATTAGCGGTAGGCATACCTTCAGCGGCAAACCGCTATTGGCCAATGATCCACATCTACTACCGTCCGTTCCTTCCGTCTGGCACATGATTCACCTCACAGCGCCCGGCGTGCGTGTGGCCGGGGTGGCGGCGCCAGGACTGCCCGGAATCATCATTGGCCATAACGAAACAATAGCGTGGGGGAGTACTAATTTGGAGGCGGACGCGCAAGATGTCTATCTCGAAACATTCGATCCCGATCAGCCACGTCGATATAGAACTCCCGACGGCTGGCGCGAGGCCGAGGTTCGAACGGAGAAGATCACGGTTCGCAAGAGCCCGGTCGGAACCGCGACCGAGACAATCAATCATGAAGTGACCGTCACACGGCACGGCCCCATAATATTGGAGAAGGGCGGTAAACATTACGCTTTACGTTGGACGGCGCTCGACCCCACGACCATAGAGTGGACGGGGTTTTATCAGCTCAATCGCGCCCGCAACTGGAAGGAGTTCTGTAAAGCTTTAAGTCAGTATTCGGGCGCGGCCCAGAACTACGTCTACGCCGATGTCGGCGGAAATATCGGTTACTACGCCGCCGGCAGAATCCCGATCAGAAAGAATGGCGCCGGTAATCTGCCACACGAAGGCGCGAACGGCGCAGGAGATTGGATCGGATACATTCCATTCAGCCAACTGCCTCATGTCTATAACCCGCCGAGCGGCATGATTGTCACGGCCAATAATCGAGTGATCGGGCGCAATTATCCATACTATCTGACGCATGACTGGGCTGCCCCACACCGCGCGAGACGAATTTTCGATTTGCTGCGTTCCAAGACAAGATTGACTGTTGATGACTGCCGCGCGATCCAAGGCGATGTTTATTCGCTCTCCGGAGTAACGTTTGCACAGGGTATCGCGCGATCGGAGCAATCGCATCCTGGTTCCGAGAAATGGCTTGCGACTGTGCGGCGCTTCGCGGACTGGGATGGCCGCGTGATTGAGGAATCGACCGTGGCGCCTCTGCTTGCAGAGATGCGAACCGCGTTCCGGAAGCGACTATTGACGGCGGCGCTCGGCCCTGAGCGCGCGCAACAATTCCGACGTCCGAATTTGGACACTGTCCTGGATCGCCTAATCGTCGAGCAGCCTTCTAATTGGCTCCCGTCGGAATTTCGCTCCTACACCGACTTGTTACAGGCTTGTTACGCCGAGGCAGTGGAGATTTTGACTAAACGACTCGGCCCGGATCCCGCACAGTGGACATGGGGACGATATGCGCCGGCGCGCTTTTCCCACCCACTAGCCGACGCCCCGTTGGTCGGCGGGCAATTCAAGATTGCCCCTTTCGCGATAGCGGGCGCCAGGGGAGCTATCGGGGCCACACCCAATGTCGGGATGACTGTATCTATGCGATTCATCGCCGACATCAGCAATTGGGATAACTCCCGGCAAAACATCCCTCTCGGGATTTCAGGCGACCCGTCCAGCCGGCACTGGAAAGACCAGCTTGATGAATGGCGGACGGTGACGCCGCAATCTTTTCCATTCACGGCGAAAGCAGTGGCGCAGTCCGCAAAGCTTGAGGCCGTACTGAAGCCATAATCGTTATTGGAAGCCATGTGGCAATAGATGACGCGCGATTCAGCGCAAGGTCATGAATCGCTGTATGACCTGGTAACAGCTTTGAGGGAAGAGAGGAGTGAAACATGTCAACAGTGACCGATGATGAAGACAAAACAGTGTACAAGGTCGTGATCAACCAGGAGGAGCAGTATTCGATCTGGCCCGCCCATAGGCAGAATCCGCTCGGTTGGCGGGACGCCGGAAAAAGCGGTTTAAAACAGGAGTGCCTGAGCTACATCGATGAAGTGTGGACCGACATGCGGCCCCTGAGCCTGCGCCAAAGGATGGCGGCTCAGGCTGATCAAGCAGAGGGCTAAGTCGGAACAGCCGGTGTTCTGATTTAGATAGGAGTTGCTGACATCTCATTTAAACCTTTCTGACAGGAGAAGCGCTATGAATGGCAAACTCGGAAGCGTCAGACCCAGAGCCACGCCGCTCATCGATGAACGGTTGGTAGAGGTCGGTTACTTTGAGAGCAATAACCCATTGCCGCTCGTGATTCGAGCCAGGCATCAGGCAACCACACTGACGGCCTGGGCCAGGGCCCATCAGAGCCTCATCGACGAGGCGCTCAAGATAAACGGAGGTCTGTTATTTCGCGGCTTCCTTTTGGATGGAATCGCCGATTTCGGCGGGTTCGTGCGGAGCCTCTGCCCGGAACTATTGGAGTACAAAGAACGATCTACTCCGCGTACAGAAGTGGGAGATCGGATCTATACTTCCACCGAATACCCGGCGCATCAGTCGATCGCCCTTCACAACGAGTTCTCATATTCCTACACGTGGCCGATGCGAATCTTCTTCTTCGCGTCGCAGACTCCTGAATCGGGCGGCGAGACGCCGATTGCCGACAGCCGAAACGTTTATCAGAAACTCGCGCCCGAGACTCTCCGCCGCTTTATAGAGAAAAAGGTTATGTACGTTCGCAATTATGGGGCCGGCATAGATCTGACCTGGCAAGAGGCTTTCCAGACGCGCGACCGGGCGGAAGTAGAAGAATATTGCCGCAGCGCTCCGCTCGATTGGGAATGGCTCGACGGCGACCGGCTACGCACCCGTCAAGTGCGTCCGGCCGTCGCTCAACACCCGACGACGGGTGAGATGGTGTGGTTCAATCAGGCGCACCTCTTTCATGTGTCTAATTTGGGGCTGGAGATGCAGGAGTCTCTATGCCGGGTTTTTGACGAGCAGGATCTGCCGCGAAACGCCTATTACGGAGACGGGAGCCCGATCTCTGCCGAGGACCTGGAGGAAGTGCGCCGCGCCTATGAAGAGGCGACGGTCGTTTTCTCGTGGCAGCCAGGCGATATTTTGATGCTGGACAACATGTTGGTGGCTCATGGACGCAGGCCGTATTCAGGCAAACGACGAATCCTGGCGGCGCTGGCTCAGCCCTATAGTCTCTCGGCTGAATTTCAAATCGCTTGATCCGTCTTGAATCTCGCGATCAAGGCGGCTGCAATTTCATTCATTGTTTCTATACCTGCAATCATTCGCATGAACGCAGTCTCTGGAATAGACCGGTTAACCCCTGTCGCCGACAGCTTGGTTGAGGTCGCCCGTTGGCGGGCGGAGCATCAGGCGTCACGCATCGCCTATACCTGGTTGGCTGACGGCGAGACGGAGGCGGCTCGGTGGACTTATGCCGAGCTTGACCTGCGTGCGCGAGCCATCGCGGCTAGTCTTATGCGGAACACTCAGGCCGGAGACCGAGCCGTCTTGATATATCCCGCAGGGCTGGAGTTTATCGCCGCATTTCTCGGCTGCATGTACGCAGGCATTACCGCCGTGCCGATCGCTCCGCCGCGTGATGAGGCAGGACAGTCTCGCTCTCAGGCGTTACTGGCGGATTGCGAGCCTTCCATTTTGTTGACTGTGTCGGCGCAATCCGAACGGTTGGCCCTACTATTGCCGGATCAGCCGGCAAATGGGATGCGCCTGTTATCCACCGATGAAATAGATCCGGCTCTTGCGGCAGCGTGGCGTGGCTCACGAATCAGCATAAAGGGCGGCGGGGCTCCCGCGCTGCTCCAATACACTTCCGGCTCAACCTCCTCGCCCAAAGGAGTGATGGTCAGCGCGCAGAATCTGACGCATAACGAAGAACTGATCCGCGTTGCGTTTGGCGTAACAGAAGAGTCGGTGATCGCCGGGTGGCTCCCTCTCTATCACGACATGGGCTTGATCGGGACGGCGCTCCAGCCGCTCTATTCGGGGGCTCAGGCCGTCTTGATGCCGCCTGTATCGTTCATTCAGAGACCGGCGCGATGGCTCGAATGCATCTCCCGCTATCGAGCGAGTATCAGCGGCGGCCCGAACTTCGCCTACGATCTATGCCTCCGTCGCATATCGGATGAATCGCGAACTCGTCTGGACCTGAGTTCATGGCAAATCGCGTTTAACGGCGCCGAGCCAGTGCGCGCGCAAACGCTGCGCGAGTTCGCGCGAGAGTTTTCGGTCTGCGGCTTTCAGCCGCGGGCATGGAGACCCTGCTACGGGTTGGCCGAGGCCACTCTGCTCGTCTCCGTAGGGCGACAGCCAACTACTGAGGAGCCCAGCGAGCCTGCTCATGTAGTCGTAAGTTGCGGTCCTCCAGTTGGGGCAGTCGAGGGGCAAGAAGTGTTGATCGTCAACCCCGAAACATTGCGCCCTTGCAATTCCGGCGCCGTCGGCGAAATCTGGGTGCGGGGCCAAAGCGTGGCGGCAGGCTATTGGCGAAAGGATGCGGAGAATCGATCGACCTTCGCGGCTCGCCCAGCCGGATGGGATCGAGGCGCATTTCTACGCACTGGAGATCTAGGGTTCCTCGCCGCCGGCGAACTGTTCGTGACCGGGCGCTTGAAAGACCTTATCATTCAACGCGGCAGGAATCATTACCCGCAGGACATTGAATTGACGGTAGAACAATGTCACCCGGCGTTGCGGCCCGGCGGATGCGCGGCATTCACCTACGATGAGTCGGGCATAGAGAAACTGGCCATCGCCTGTGAGGCGAAAATCCGGAAAGTATCTCTTCCTGCGGAATTGATCGAGCGAATTCGCGCGTCCGTGGCGCAAGCGCACGAACTGGAAACCTCGGCAGTGTTGCTGCTGAAACCGGGGGCTTTGCCTAAGACCACTAGCGGCAAAGTCCGTCGCCATGCATGCCGCGAGCTTCTAGAAAGTACCAGCGCTTCAGTCATCGCGATCTGGGGGCGCGAAGCCGGGGAGCAAGAAGCCGGGCGGCAGGAAACTGAGTGGAATCAACCTGAAGCCGCGCCTGCGGCGGATCGATCTCCGACGGATGGCCTCTTGTCATGGCTTACTTCGGAATGCGCCAAGGCGCTCGGGGTCGGCGTCGCCGAGATCGATCCACAGCGGCCCCTGGTCAACCTCGGTCTCGATTCACTGCAAGCTATCGAACTGGCGCACAGCGTAGAGCGACATTGGCATGTGGCCGTGCCGCCCTCTCGTCTATTCGCGGGATGCGCCCTGGCTGAACTTGCCGCCGAAATGGCGGCGCATTCGCCCACGCGTGCGGAGCGACCTCTGTATGTGAGCGACAATGGCGAGAGTAATGAAAGGCCTGAGGACCTGAAAGAGTTTGCGCTCTCCTATAACCAGCAATCTCTCTATTTTCTTCACCGGCTGTCGCCACACAGCGCCGCATACAATATTTCCGTGACCGGGATGTTAACGGGTCCCTTCGATCCGGAGGCGTTCGGCCGGGCGCTAGCCACTGTAGTCCAGAGGCAGGCCTCGCTCCGAACAATCTTCGTCTTGCGCGACGGCCTCCCCATTCAGAGGATCCATGATCGGTCAGAGCCCCGGCTCTTACAGGAAGACGCTTCCGGATGGAGTGAGGCGCAACTCCGCGAGCAATTGCGACAAGAGGCGTCGCGACCTTTCGATTTGGGCGCCGCTCCTCCGTGGCGATTGAAACTGTTCAGATGTTCTGCCGACCGACATGTCCTGGCGCTGACCGTTCATCACATCCTCGCCGATCTGTGGTCGCTCACCATTTGGTTGGAAGAACTGACTGAGGCATACCTTGCAGAGTCGTCTAATTCGCCACCGAACTTGCCAACGCTTAAGACGACCTATGGCGATTTGGTTCGGCGGCAATCCGCGTGGCTGGCAAGCCCGGAGGGCGAACAGGCGCGGGAGCGCTGGCTTGCGCGCCTCGGAGGCGACTGGCCGGTTTTGCGCTTGCCGGCGACGGCGACAGAGGTGTCGAAACCTCAATCTTACGGGGCGAGGAAGACATTACGTTTGGGAAGATCCTGCCGCGACCAAGTCCGGCGTTTCAGTCAAAGCCATAGTGTCACACCTTACATCACACTGCTCTCCGTATTTCAGATGTTGCTCGGCCGTTACACCGCGCAACGGAGGTTTCTGATCGGCTCGCCCACAGCCGGGCGGGACCAGGCAGAGTTTTCACGGCTCATCGGTTATTTCGTAAATCCCATCGTCTTACGAGCAGACCTCGAAGGCGCCCCGAACTTTTTGGAACTGCTCTGGCGAACGCGCCAAGAGGTCTCTGACGCGCTCGCCGGCAGCGCCTATCCATTCAGCGCGCTGGTGGAACGCTTGCGGCCCAACCGTAGTCCTGATCAGTTGCCACTCTTCAATGTGATGTTTGTGATGCAGAGCGCGCCTGGCGGTCGCCGCGAAGACCTGACCGGCTTCGCCCTGGGCGCGTCCGGCAGCCGGCTGAGCCTGGGCCTGGCTTCATTGGAGTCGCTCGATTTCGACCCTGGCTCCGCGCTCTATGATTTAACGCTCGCCGCCGGAGAGACGAATGAAGACCTGATTCTCTCGCTCCAGTATCGAAACAGTCTCTTCACGGCCGAGTCAGCGGAGCGGATGCTGTGCCACTTTCAGACTCTGCTTGAATCCGCCCTGAACGATCCTGAGCGCCACATCCATGACTTGCCACTCTTGACTCCTGAAGAACTGAACCTGCAACTGACCGATTGGAACCCAGGTTCAAGCGTCAACCCGTCACTGCAATGCGCTCACCGTATGTTCGAGAGCCAGGCGGCGCAGACGCCCGGCGCAACAGCCATCTCCTGTGAGGGGGAGAGGCTGACATATGACGAATTGAATCGGCGGTCCAACCAACTCGCGCATTATTTGCGCGAGTGCGGCGTCGGGCCGGATTCCCCGGTAGCGCTCTGCCTGGAGCGTTCGTTGGATCTGGCAATCGCCGTACTTGGAGTACTGAAGGCGGGCGGAGCTTACGTGCCGCTTGACCCGACCTATCCAATAGAGCGGCTGGCCTTCATCCTTGAAGATACGGGCGCGTGGGTTCTAGTGACACACGGCGCAGCCGCATCATTGATGCTTTCCACGCCGATTCGCCGGCTGAATCTGGATGAAGATTCTGAGGAGATCGCACGCCGATCAGAGTCCAACCCGGCGAACGTCGCCGAGTTGGATCACCTCGCCTACATTATTTATACCTCCGGCTCCACCGGACGGCCCAAAGGCTGCCTGGTTACGCATCGCTGCATAGCGCGGCTGTTTGACGCAACGCAGGCGCATTTTCATTTCACCGATAAGGACGTTTGGACCCTATTTCACTCTTACGCCTTCGATTTCTCAGTCTGGGAGATGTGGGGGGCCCTGCTCTATGGCGGACGCCTGGTAATCGTGCCGTACTGGGTCAGCCGCTCACCGGAAAAATTTCTGCGGCACTTACGGGAAGAGCGGGTGACGATTCTCAATCAAACTCCTACCGCGCTGCGTCAGTTGCTCGGCCTCGCCGACTCCGACTTCCCACCCAGCCTGCGTTCGGTGATCTGCGGCGGAGAAGAGTTGGAGCCGCAACTGGTCAAGGTGTGGCACGCGCGCCGATCCGACGGCTGGCCGGAATTGGTGAATATGTATGGCATCACCGAGATCACCGTGCATGCGACATTCGGGGCGATGAACGCAGCCGAGGCCGCCAGGCAGCCGCTACACTGCAGTATCGGGCGGCCGCTCGGGGATATGCGGATCTACCTTCTCGACGAGCATCTGCAGCCGGTTCCGGTCGGGGTGACCGCCGAGCTATTCGTTTCCGGCCCCGGTCTGGTCCGAGGCTATCACCGTCGCCCGGGACTGACGGCCGAGCGTTTTATACCCAATCCATATAGCGCCGAAGCCGGCGCGCGCCTGTACCGCTCCGGCGACCTGGGACGTTACTTGCCGAACGGCGAGATCGAATACCTAGGGCGCCGGGATCATCAAGTGCAGCTTCATGGATTTCGCGTTGAGCCCGGCGAGATCGAGGCGGCGTTGTCGGCCCATCCCATGGTTCGACAGGCCGTGGTGGTTGCGCGCAAACCGAAAGCGCCCCGATTCCCCGGCGCTGTGAGTATAGGCGGCGACCATCGTCCCCTCGATGATCGGCCGATGCGCACGTCCGGTTACCGGCGTTACCTCAAACATCCGGCGCCTACGAGTGAAAGCCCGCGGCTCGAACTGGTGGCTTATCTGGTTTGCGAGCCCGGGATGACAGTGAAGACCGAAGAGCTGAGGGGGTTTTTGCTGGAGCGCCTGCCGGCCTACATGGCGCCCGCTAGATTCATATTTGTGGAGGAACTTCCGACGACCAGTTCGGGCAAGTTGAACCGCGCCGTGCTGCCGGAGCCAGAGAGCGCAAGGCCTGAACTGGAATCAACGTACTCGTCGCCGCAGACGCAGGCTGAAAGAGAGTTCGTGGCGATCTGGCGCCGGGTGTTGGATCTTGATCGGGTCGGCATTGACGATAACTTCTTTGCGCTTGGCGGGGATTCGATCCGCGCCATTCAAGTGGTCGCAGCGGCTGAAGCTGCGGGCGTACGCCTGACGGTCCAAGACCTATTCCGCCATCAGACCGTGCGTCAATTGGCGGCTCAGGTTTCGGCCCAGGTTTCTTATGATGTTGGCGAAGAATTCGCTATACCGCCGACTTCGCCGTTCTCATTGTTGGCCGTCCAAGACCTTGAGCGGATGCCTGACGGCATCGTCGATGCCTATCCGCTGGCGCGTATGCAGGCCGGTCTGATCTTCCATGCCGACCAATTTGCGCGGTCTTCGGTCTACCGGGCGACATTTCTCTACAGGCTGCGCGGCAAACTTGATCCGGCTCACTTCCGAACTGCGGTGGCTCAGACTGTAGAGCGTCATGCCATCTTGCGCTCCAGCTTCGATCTGGTTCACTCCAGCGAGCCGTTGCAGATGGTCCATGCCCGGGTTCCGGCGCCGCTTGAAATCATCGACCTATCTGCAATGCCCCTGCAAGAGCAAGAAAAGGAACTGGAGCGCTGGTTCGTGACGGAGAAAGCCCGCGACTTCGACCTCTGGCGCCCGCCGCTGCTCCGCTTCACCGTGCATGATCTTGGGCGGGGAACGTTCACCCTGGGGCTAACCTGCCACGATGCGATCCTCGACGGTTGGAGCACGGCATTGCTGCTGACTGAAGTGTTGACACGATATAACGCCCTGCTCGAAGGCTCTGACATGGCGGCGCAGCCGCCGACGGTGAATTATCGGGATTTTGTGGCGCTTGAGCGTCAGACGCTAGAGTCAGCCGAATGCCGGCGTTTCTGGGAGGAGAAGCAGGCGGAGAGCGCGCCGATGGCGGGCTCGATATGGCAGGCGGGATCCGGGGGAGCAGTCCCGCAACTCGGAGTGCTGGATGTTCCGATCAGTCAGGAACTCTCCGCCCGCTTGAAGGATTTCGCCCGAGCGGCTGGCGTCCCACTGAAGAGTGTCTTGCTGGCCGCGCACATGCGCGTGATGCAATTGCTCACCGGGCAAACGACGGTCGTGACGGGGCTGGAGGCGAACGGCCGTCTCGAACAGGCCGACGGCGAGCAGGCCGTCGGACAACATTTGAACACCATTCCGTTCACCCAGTGTCTTTCCGGGGGCGCCTGGTTGGAGCTTGCGCAGGAGAGTTTCGCCGTCGAACGTGAGCTTCTGCCGTTCCGCCGCTTTCCTTATGCGGAGATGCAGAAGATGCGCGGCGGCCAACCTCTTTACGAGGCGACCTTCAACTACACTCACTTCCACGTGTTCCGCGAAACAGAAAGGCTACGGCAGATCGAAATCCTGGATGGATACGGCCGCGAGTTGACCCATTACCTGCTTAAGACGGAGTTCAATCGCGACGCCTTCACCGACCATTTAAACCTGGATGTGATCTATGACGCTTCGCGGATCAGCGATGAACAGGCGACCCGCATCGGCGGATATTACCTGCGCACACTCACGGCGATGGTGGAGGATCCGGCGTCCCATTACGAATGGGCTGAATTATTATCAGAGACAGAACGGCAAGAGATCATCGAACGATGGAACGAGACGGAAGTCGAACTCCCCCAAACCTGCCTGCATGAGCTCATCGAGGCGCAAGCGCGGCGGTCTCCTGAAAGTGAGGCCGTGATCTATGAAGGCGCACGGTACACCTATCGCGAATTAAACGACCGGGCGAATCAACTCGCGCGATATCTGCGCGGGTTAGGCGCCGGTCCGGAGGCGATAGTCGGTGTACACATGGAACGTTCCGCCGACCTGCCGGTAGCGTTGCTGGCGGTCTTGAAAGCAGGCGCCGCCTACGTCCCGCTCGACCCGGATTATCCCCACGAACGTCTTGAGTTCATGATCCGAGACTCGGGCGTAGAACTGGTCTTAACGCAAGAACGCCTGTGGCAGGCGACAACGTGGAAGGGAATCAAAGGTTTGCGCCTCGATTCCCAGTGGCCCATGATTGCCGCACAGAGCCCGGAAGCCGTGACATGCGATGTCGGACCGAATAATGCCGCCTATCTGATCTACACCTCAGGATCGACAGGACCACCGAAGGGAGCCATCAATACCCACCGGGCAATCTGCAATCGCCTGCTGTGGATGCAAAGCGAGTATCGGCTCGGCGCGGGCGACCGTGTATTGCAAAAGACTCCCATCAGTTTTGACGTTTCGGTCTGGGAGTTTTTCTGGCCGTTGATTTCAGGGGCCGCGCTCGTCATGGCCCGTCCGGGCGGGCACCGGGATTGCGCTTACCTCGTCCGGACCATCGCCCGCGAGAGCATCACGACCATTCATTTCGTTCCTTCCTTGCTTCGGGTCTTTCTTGACGAAGACTTGCCGGGCGCCTGCAGCAGCTTGAAGCGCGTGATCTGCAGCGGCGAGGAGTTAACGCAGGATTTGCAGCGGCGCTTCTTCGAGAAAGTCGGAGCGGAACTGCATAACCTCTATGGTCCCACGGAAGCCGCCGTCGATGTCACGGCTTGGCCCTGCAGTGGTGAAGAGAGCGCTCTCCACGACAAGAGGGTTCCCATAGGCCGCCCGATCCACAATGTGCAGATCTATATCCTCGATCGGCATCTCATGCCCTGTCCGGTCGGGACGGCGGGAGAATTGCACATCGGTGGAGTCTGCCTGGCGCGGGGCTACCATTCCAGGCCATCGCTGACCGCCGAGCGATTCTGTCCGGACCCGTTTTCAGTCCGGCCCGGCGCGCGTCTTTACAAAACCGGGGACCTGGCCGAACTGCTGCCTGACGGCAATATAAGGTTTCTCGGACGCCTCGACGCGCAAGTGAAGATCCGAGGAGCGCGTGTCGAACCTGGTGAGATCGAGGCCGCGCTCATGATGCATCCGCTGATCGACCGGGCGGCGGTGATCGCCAGGCCTGACGCCGTGGGCCGCATGCGGCTCGCGGCGTATGTCGTGCCGTCCCGCGGAGCGCCACTCAGCAGTGTCGAGTTGCAAAGTTTCCTGGAGCCCAGGTTGCCGAAATATTCGATTCCCTCTGTTTTTATCAACCTCGATGAGTTGCCCTTGACTCCGAGCGGCAAATTGGACCGGTCACGACTGCCGGATCACGGCGAACAACGGACTCAAGCTCGGCTCGCCAGTTTATTGGAGCGCATCGAGCAGTTCTCAGATGAAGAAGTGAAGACATTGTTACAACAACAAGTATAAAGATATGACCGATTTCTCTGACCGCATCAATGCCCTCTCTCCCGAAAAGCGAAGGCTCCTGGAAGCGCTGATGCAGCGGGAGGAACAGAGTGAGCGCCGCTCCACGACGCCTTATCTCGAGCCGCGGACGCCTGCCGAACGCGCCCTCGCTTCGATCTGGGAAGAAGTCCTGGGCGTCAGCCGGATCGGAGTCAACGACAATTTCTTTGAATTGGGCGGCGATTCGATCCAAACCATTCAGATCGCGGCCAAAGCCCGCCAGGCCGGCCTGGCGATAACGACTCAACAGCTCTTTGAACAGCCTACAGTGGCGCGTCTGGCCGCCGTCGCTCAATCTGGCGGGCAGATTACGGTTGGGCAGGAGGCCGTCGTCGGGGCGGCGGAATTGACGCCCATTCAGCGCTGGTTTTTCGATCTTGACCTGCCGCAACCTTCGCACTGGAACCAGGCGTTATTGCTTGAAATCGATCGCCCTATTCCGCCGGAGCTGCTCGAACTCAGCTTACAGTCGCTTGTTGATCATCACGATGCGCTCCGGTTGCGTTTCGCCGGCGCTCCACAAAGTCGCCGGCAACATTGTTCTCCACCAGCGCCGGTCGCGTTCTCACGCTACGATGTCAGCCATCTGTCGGGGGACCTCCTGTCGGCCCGAATAGATGAGATCATTCGCGAGACGCAGCGCAGCCTGGATTTGGATGAGGGGCCCTTGTTTAGGGCAGCGCTCTTCGATACAGGTCCATCCCGCCCGCAACAGCTTTTGATCGTGGCTCACCACCTGACGGTCGACGGGGTGTCATTCCGTATCCTGCTGGAAGACCTTCAACGAAGCTGCGAACAGCTCACACACGGCGGCAGTATCCGATTGCCGCTTAAGACGACCTCCTTCCAGGAATGGGCGCGACGCTGGACGGAGCTTGGCCCATCTGCGCAACTCCGCGAAGAGGCCGCATTCTGGCTCTCGTTGGAGTCGGCGCCTGCCGGCGTCATCCCACAGGATTTCAACTCCGATGACAACTCCGAAGAGTCTGCCGAGACAATCATCGAGTTATTGTCGGAAGAAGAGACGAGAGTTCTATTGCGCGGCGCGCCTGTCGATTACGGCGTTCGGATGAATGAAGTGTTGTTGGCGTCGCTGGCTATGGTCATTTGCCGCTGGTGCGGTCGAGACACGTTGTTACTCGACGTCGAAGGGCATGGTCGCGAAGAGAGTTTCGGGTTGAACCTGGACCTCTCGCGCACGGTGGGCTGGATGACCTCCCTTTTCCCCTTGCAATTGGAACTGAAGAGGTCTGCCACGCTGGCGCAGTTGTTGCCAGAGGCGCAACGCCAGTGGCGGAGCGTGCCCAATCGCGGGGCCAATCCCGGAGTTGGATATGGCCTGCTCCGTTACTGCAGCGGCGATGTGGAACTGATGAACCGGCTCGCCAACATTCCCAGGCGAGAGGTCATGTTCAACTATTTGGGGCAGTTCGATCAGACCATATCTGACGCGCCCTGGTTCCGTCCGATGGCGGAGTTCTGCCATCCGCTTTATGGAGAGCGAAACCCGCGCCCTCACAAGCTTCAGGTTTACGGCGGCATCGTCGCGCGACGCTTGAAGCTTTACTGGACCTACAGTCGAAATCTCCATTATCGGGAGACGATCAGTGAATTGGCCGGCGCAGTGATGCGAGAACTGAGGGGCCTGATAGGACAGCTCCTCGCATTGGGCGGCGCGTCCCTGACCACGACCGATTTTCCCGATGCTGAACTGACGCCGGACGATCTGCAAAAGATCCTCTCGGCGCATTCCTGAAGACTTTATGTGCGGATTGGTTGCAATATTCTCCACCGGACGGCCGGTTTGCGACGCCACGCTTTGGAACGCGACTGAAACGCTGTCGCATCGCGGGCCGGACCTGCGTCGTTGCTGGACCTGCGCCAGCGGGCAGGTCGGTCTCGGCCACGCGCGCCTCAGCATCATCGATTTCGAAACCGGCGCCCAGCCAATCGCCAGTGAGAACGAGGATATATGGATCGCGGTTAACGGCGAATTCTACGATTTCGAGAACATCCGCAGCGGGCTGGAACGGCGGGGGCATCGTTTCCGCACACGGGGCGATAGCGAGATCGCGCTACATCTGTATCAGGAGCAGGGCGTAGGGAGCCTCAAGGAACTGCGCGGCGAGTTCGCCTTCGTCCTTTGGGACGGATCAAACCAGACACTCTTCGCTGCGCGCGATCGCTTCGGGATCAAGCCGCTCTATTACGCGATGGTGGGCGATACGCTCTTTCTCGCCTCGGAGGTCAAAGCCTTATTTGCGGCCGGCGTGCCTGCCGAGTGGGACCCGGACTCGTTCTACCAACAACTCTTTGTCTTCCTGAATCAGGACCGGACATTGTTCAAAGGGGTCTTCCAGGTTCCGCCCGGTCATTATCTATTGGCGACAGCCGCCGGCGTCCGGGTTCTCCGTTACTGGGACCTCGATTACCCTCGAATCGCGGATTACAGCCCCGATCTGGATGAGGGCGAATGCGTCGAACAACTGCGAGGCTTGCTGACCGAGGCGGTGCGCCTGCGGTTGAGGGCCGACATTCCGGTGACGGTCTTTCTGAGCGGGGGCATCGATTCATCTGCGATCCTGGGGTTCGCCTCCGCGTTATGCGAAGAGCCGTTGCGCGCCTACACGGTTTCCTTCGACCACGCCGATTATGACGAGTCGGCCGTGGCGTCCGAAACTGCTATGCGCGCCGGAGCGATCTATCGTTCAGTTCCGGTATCGCAAACGGACCTGGCGGATCATCTAGCCGACGCGGTATGGCATGCCGAAACCTTGGGCGTCAATCTGCACGGTGTGGCTCGCTATCTTCTGTGCCGCGCGTTGCATGACGACGGTTACCGAGTCGCTCTAACCGGCGAAGGATCCGATGAAATCTTCGGCGGATACATTCAAAGCCGCCAGGACATGTTGCTCTCCGCGTCCGGCGCCGGTCGCGAGCCGAATTCATCACTCCCCGGAGTCGACCGGAGTTTAGGGTTTACACCAGCCTGGCTACATCGAGTCGCCCTGACCCGATCTGTCTTTCATCTCCTGCTTGACGCGGATTACCAGGCTCAGTTCACGGACCGCGATCCGTTTGCGTTGTTCACAGAACAGTTCGACCGCCAGGGGCAACTTGAGGGGCGCCATCCCATGATCCAGTCACTCTATCTCTGGACGCGATCGATTCTGCCGAACTACACGCTCTTTGCGGAACGTCTGGAGATGGCGCATGGAGTCGAAGTGCGGCTGCCGTTTCTGGATCACCACCTGTTCGAGAGCATACGTCACATTCCGCCGGGCCTGCTCCTGCGCGACAGAGAGAAGCACGCGCTACGAGAAGCGTCACGCCCGGTCATTACCGAGACGGTTTACCGCCGCCCGAAACAGCCGTTTCTCGCCCCGCCGGCTCCGCTTTCGGTGGCCGGGCGGATCCGGGAGATGGCGCAAGATCTATTTCGAAGCTCTGCGCTGGGGGCGTTGCCTTTCTTCGATCAGGCGGCGGTCCGCGCCGTGTTTGACGGACTCCCGCGGATGGAGGGCCCGCAGCGCCAGGCTTTCAATTCGGCGCTGTTGACGGTGATGTGTAGTTGCCTGCTGCAATCGAGACTGCTCGATGCGTCTCGCAGCGCCGCCGGCTAAGTTCCGGGTCAGTACCGCGAGCGGTAGCGAGCGGCTGTTGTCAAAGTCGCTGCTCGCTACCGCTCGCGGTACTGATGCCGATCGCCTAACCCTCTACATATTTATGACGGGCTCGTACTACGAATAAACCACGAAAGACACGAACACTGGAGGAATTTCTTTTGCGCGCCGATGAGATCGACACCATCTGCACTCTGTCTCCAGCACAAGAGGGGCTGCTGTTCCACTCGCTCGCCGACCCGGCGTCTGAGATGTACATCGAGCAGGGAGTCTGCACGCTGACTGGGGATCTGGATCCGGAGGCGTTCCAGGCGGCGTGGCAATTTCTAGCGGACCGGCATGCCGCGTTGCGCACCGCCTTCTTCTGGAAAGGTCTCAGTAAACCCGTTCAGGTTGTATACAAAAAAGCGGCCGTGCCATTTTGCCGGAAAGACCTGACCGATCGAAGCGCGGCCGAAAGCAGTCAAGCGATGGCGGAACAGATGAAGTCCGACCGCGCCTTACTCTCCGCCCTCGACCATGCGCCGTTGATGCGTTTGGCGCTCTTCCAGCATGACCGAGACTGTTGGGGGGCTCTTTGGAGCATCCACCACTTGATCCATGACGCCTGGTCCCTGTCAGTCATGTTGCGGGAGGTACTTACGGCATATGAATCCTTTCGCGCAGGAGGCCGTGCGGGAAGCCGCCCTGCGCTGGCGCCGGCGGGTAGTTATCTTGACTACGTCAAATGGCTGAAGAACAACCACTCCCACAACCATCTTCAGGTCGAGCAATTTTGGCGCCGGCATCTCGCCGGATTTCAGAGTCCCACCCCTCTGCCTTATGAGAACGCCGGTTCTGAGGCCGCCGGCCCTCACTCTTACAACACTGTTGTTTCCGTGTTGGATGAGAACACCACGGCGGCGCTGACAACAGCGTTCCGGCGGCGTCAAGTAACGCTCAACACGGTCTTTCTGGCGGCGTGGGCCATGGCGCTGGGATTTAACACGAGGCGCACGGAAGTGATGTTCGGCGCGGTGACTTCGGGGCGTCCGATAGATCTTCCCGGAGTGGATTCGATGGTAGGGCTCTTCATTCGAACCCTGCCTTTTCGCGTCGTTACGCAACTCGACCTGGGCTTGCCGGAATGGCTGGCGGCGATTCAAGAGCAGCAACTACGGCTCATCGAGTATGAACAGACGCCGCTCTCTCAAATTCGCAAGTGGAGCGACCTGCCCGCCGGCCTACCTCTGTTTGAAAGTCTGGTGGTTTACCAGAGCGCTTTCGAAGGGGTCTCCGGCCTTACAACCGGCGGATTGGTGGTTCGGGAAGTGCGGTCAGAAGGCCATCCGCATTATCCGCTGATGTTTCGTGTGACTCCGGGTCGCAGTATACAATCGGAGATCGTACACGACACGCGCCGGCTCTCATTGGCCAATGCCGACAAGCTGCTGCGGCAAACCGTAAGCATCGTGCGAGAGATGGCGCTGCGACCGGCGAGCCGCGTCGAGGACCTCCGCCAACATTTACAGGCGCTGGAAAATGAGGAAGGGGACAGGCAAAAGTCGCGGCGTCGCGCGCAGTTCTCTCAAAGTTTCGGCCGGATCAAACCTCTTCCGATCTCCAGCCAAGGCGCCACAATTCATTCGAACGCCGTCTCGGAGACGATTTTGAGCGCAGCCGGAACGTCAATTGCCGTGTTGGAGCCGAGGTCCGGCTCCCCGAATTTAATCGAATGGGCAAGCGCCAATCTCGCGTTGCTTGGGACGCGGTTGGCGCAGTACGGCGGCGTACTCTTTCGCAATTTCAAGATTGCGTCGGCGAGCGAGTTTCAGCGATTCATCGGCGCCGTGGCGGGTACGCCGATGGAATACCTGGAGCGATCCTCGCCACGAAAGGTGGCGCATGAGCGCATCTACAGCTCCACCGAGTACCCGGCCGATCAATCGATCTTTCTGCATAACGAGAACTCATACGCCCGATCATGGCCGATGCGGATCTTCTTCTATTGTGAGGTCCCGCCGACCGCGGGCGGAGAGACGCCGCTGGCCGACGTTCGCAGCGTATATCAACGCATCACTCCGGAGATCAGAGAGAGGTTCAGGGCGAAAGGCGTTCTTTACATACGACATTTCAGCCCCCATTTGGGGATTCCGTGGGAAGTCGCTTTTCAAAGCGGAGATCGCGCGACGGTGGAGCAGTATTGCGCCACCGCCGGTTATGAGGCGGGCTGGATTGAAGGGGACTGCCTGCGCACGCGCCGCATCGGACAGGCCGTCGCCAAACACCCGCAGACGGGCGAAGACGTTTGGTTTAACCATGCGGCCTTCTTCCACGTCAACACTCTGCCGGACCCCCTCGCGCAAGGCTTACTCACACAACTCGGCGAAGACAGACTCCCAAACCAGACTTATTACGGGGACGGTTCTCCCATCGAACCGGAGACCCTGGCTCATCTGCGACAGTGTTATGACGAGGCCAAACTTGTCTTCCCCTGGCGGAGTGGTGATGTGTTGATGCTCGACAACATGCTCCTAGCCCACGGGCGCGCCCCGTTCAAGGGGCCGCGCCGGATACTCGTCGGAATGGCGAACCCCTTCGAATGCCATCAACTTCAAAGCTGAGAGGAATCCGATTATGACCGCGCCGGAAACACAACTTCATGGTTACATACTATCCCCACAACAGGACCATCTCTACCGGCTCCACCGGGGATTGTGGGATCATCCATTCATTACACAAGCTTCAGTAAAGCTCACCGGGCCGCTGAATGAGAAGGCGTTGGAGGCTGCCCTACAATCCGTGATCCGGGGTCACGCCATCCTCCGCACCACATTCCGCCCGGCGCGAGACACTGACCTGGCGCTGCAGGTTTTCAAACCGGACGGCGCGACCATGCCGGGGGCGTCCTGTGTCCTTGAGCGCGTGGATTTGACGAGCCAGGAGCCGATCGATCAGCCAACTCGCTTGAACGAGGTTTGGCTGGCGGAGCGCCGCACGATCTTCGATCTGGAAACAGGGCCGTTAGTGAAGTGGCGCCTGATCGCCCTCGGCCCGCAATCTCATATTTTACTGATGACCCTGTCCTCGCTCTGCGCCGACGGCGAGACGCCGGCGATTCTCGTCCGAGAACTCGCGCAGGCTTACGCGCAAGCCTGCGCCGAAACATCCGAAGACCTTGAAGAGTCGCCGCAGTATATTCAGTACGCCGAATATCAGGATCAATGGCTAAAAGGTGAAGAAGCGCAGGCGGATCGGAATTACTGGAGCGCGCAACGACCATCGTCATCCCATATTGCGTTGCCGTTTGAAGTCTCCTCACAGAATACCAAAGAGTTTCGACTCCAAACCATTGAGGTTCCCATAGCCTCGGAGACGGGGAGACTCTTGCGCGCTGCGGGCGGCGTCTCTTTGCCGTCGGCGGAGAGCTTCTTCTTCGCCTGCTGGCTGACGATTTTACGCCGGTTGAGCGGTTCCATTGAGACCGTCTCAGGCGTTTGCAGCTCCGGGCGCAGTTTTGAAGAGTTGGAGCGCATGCCCGGCCCCTTTGCGCGCTGTCTGCCGGTCTGCAGCCCAATTGCGGACACAGATAAGTTTTTTGACGTTTGGGCGCGCGCTGAAGATCAGATCGCGGCGGTCCGGCTTCATCAGGAGGGTTTTATTTCCGACCCGGCAGGCATAGGCGAAGGTGAAAAATCGGTCCAACTATTGGGGCACAACGTCTATGAGTATTCCGCGATTCCTTCGAACATTGAAACGGAGGGGCTGCGGTTTGAGATTGATTGTATCTTCTCATGCGCCGACCGCTTCAAACTCAGGTTAAGCTGCTTTTGCGCGCAGGACGCGGTTAAGCTGGAACTCGATTACGATCCATCGGTCTTCGCGGAGGAATGGATCAATCTATTGGCCGGTTACTTGTCGGTTCTCGTAAATGCGGCGGCGGAAGACCCTCAGATGGCGGTTGCCGACCTCCCGTTAATGGGGCCGGATCTGCGACGGCGCGCGCTGCTGGAGTGGAATGATACCGATGAAGACCTGATCGACGGGAGGCCGTTCACAGAGATCTTCGCCGAGCGCTGCAGGCAAGCGCCAACTGCCTGCGCCGTAGAATGCGGCGAACTACGATTGACCTATGTGGATCTCGCTAACCGCTCCGCCCATCTCGCGCGCGTTTTGCAGGATCGCGGCGTCGGGCCTGAAGTCGTCGTCGGGGTCAGTAGTGAACCGACCGTGGAAACGCTCGTGGGCATACTTGGCGTCTTGCGAGCAGGCGGGGCTTTCCTGCCGCTGGATCTCAACTATCCTGCCGAGAGGCTCCGCTTCATGGTCGAGGACGCTAACGTCAAACTCGTGTTGGTCGGCCCTGGGGCGCGCCTGAATTTGCCTGAAAGCGACGTGGAGGCGCTCCAGATCAATACCGCGGAGATGGAGGCGCCACCGGAGCCGGACCCGATCAGCGTCTCGCCGGACAATGCGGCATACGTCATCTATACCTCCGGTTCAACCGGTCGCCCGAAGGGCGCGGTCATCACACATGCGGGACTCACCAACTATCTGAACTGGTGTTTAAAGGCTTATGCCGCGCCTGACGGCTCGGGGGCGCCGCTTCATTCTTCACTCTCGTTCGATTTGAGCATTACGAGCCTGTTTGGTCCGCTGGCGATGGGACAACGTATTGTGTTGGCGGAGGGCGCGGCGCGCATCAACGGCCTAGCCGCGCTGCTCCAGAGCCCAATCGATCTCGCCTGGGTGAAACTTACACCGAGCCATGCGCGCCTACTCGCGCGACAGTTAAGCGAAGGCGGAGCCGACGGCGAACTGCGCGGGCGCATCCGCAAGCTCATCCTGGGCGGTGAAGGGGTGAGCGGGAAGGACCTTTGTTTCTGGCGCGAAAATTCGCCGGAGACGATCATCATCAATGAGTATGGCCCTACCGAAGCGACCGTGGGTTGTTGTGTCCATCAGGTATCGTCGAACGTTCAGGAACTGGATTCGATTCCCATCGGTCGTCCGATCAGCAATACCAGGATCTATATCCTGGACCATAACCTGGAACCGGCGCCGCCGGGAGTTACAGGCGAGATCTTCATTGGCGGGATTGGTCTGGCGCGCGGTTACCTTGCGCGTCCGGCTTTGACGGCTGAAAAGCTTATTCCGAATCCATGTTTGTCAGGCTCGCTAGAGTCTGACGCTTCTGGCTCGCGTTTGTATCGCACCGGCGACCTGGGGCGCTATCGACCGGACGGTTCCATTGAATTCCTCGGCCGAACCGACCACCAAGTTAAATTGCGCGGCTACCGCATCGAACTGGGGGAGATTGAAGCAGTCCTCAATCAACATCCGATGTTGCGCGAAGCCGTCGTCAAGGCTCGGCGCGATGATGACGGCGGCCAGACGCTCGTCGCTTACGTCGTGCCAGGGGCGAACGATCCAGAGGCCAAGCCGCCGACAGTCGCCGAATTGCGCGCATTTCTCGAAGCGAAGATGCCGGACTACATGATTCCGACCATGTATGTGGTATTGGATGCTCTGCCGTTGACAGAGAGCGGCAAGGTAGATCGGGCGGCGCTGCCCGATCCGGCTCAAGCGGAAAACAGATCGAAAGCCAGCTTTGCCTTGCCCCGCACGCTCGAAGAGGAAGTGCTGGCCGCCATCTGGTGTAATGTGCTCGGACTCGAACGGGTCGGTATTGATGACAGCTATTTCTTGTCGGGCGGCGACTCGATCCGCGCCATTCAGATCGTGGGCCAGGCGGCGGGCAGGGGGCTTGAATTCAGCCTGGAAGACCTGTTCCGGCGCCAGACGATCCGCGAATTGGCGCACGCCATACGGACCGCAAATATTCGCCGACCACAGGAGCTACAGACCGAACCATTTGCCCTGATCTCGGAAGAAGACCGCCGAAAGCTCCCGTCAGACATCGAGGACGCTTACCCGCTCAGCCGGTTGCAGGCAGGCATGATCTTCCACCGCCAGTACCATCCGGAATCGGCCATCTATCATGACATCTTCGGTTATCACATCCGCATGCCGATCGACCTGGAGAGACTCGACGCCGCCGCACGACAGGTGGTGGCGCGCCATCCGGCATTGCGCGCCTCGTTTCACCTGAGCGGCTTTAGCGAGCCACTTCAACTGGTACACAAGACGGCCCCTAGCCCGTTACACGTAACGGACATCAGCCATCTGGCGCCAGACGAGCAGGAAGAGGCGATCCGCGCCTGGATGGAAGAAGAGAAGCGAGTTGGCTTCGATTACAGTTCGCCCCCGTTGGTCAAATATCAGGTCCACATCCGCAGCGCCGACACGCTTCAATTCTCGCTGAGCTTCCACCATGCGGTGATCGATGGTTGGAGTGACGCGACCATGCTGGTGCAACTCGCCGTGGGGTATTACTACCTTGCGGCTGGCGGCGTCCCGCCGTTCGAAACTCCGGCGACGAGCTACCGCGATTTCATTGCGCTCGAACAGCAGGCCGTCGAATCCGAAGAGCATCGCCTGTTCTGGCTTGAGCGCATGCGCGGCGCGGCGCCGCTCACGCTCCCGCGCTGGCTCCCGACGCCGGTAGTCTCGTCTTCGACGCGTGGCGTATACCTGGAGCCTGTCGACATCACTCCAGAAGTGTCGGACGGGTTGCAACGACTGGCTCGTTCATTAGCGGTTCCATTGAAGAGCGTGCTGCTGGCGGCGCACCTGCGTGTGATGAGCGCGCTCGGCGCCACTCGGGATGTGCTGACCACCATCAGTTCTTCCGGCAGGCCGGAGACTCTCGATGGCGATAAGGTCCTCGGGCTGCATTTAAACAGCGCGCCTTATCGGCTCGAACTTACTGGCGGCGCGTGGGTGGAATTGATCCAACAGGCGTTCGAGGCCGAAAGAGACGCTCTGCCCTATCGCCGCTTTCCTTTGGTCGAGGTACAGAAGATGCTGGGCAGTCGGCGTCTCTCAGAGACGAGTTTCTATTACACTCATTATCACATCGCCAACCGCCTGGAAGAGTTTCCGGATTTCGAGATTCTGGGGCGTCTGGTTTATGAGGAGACCAGTTTCGCTCTCGTCTCCAACTTCTCGCTCGACCCATGGACCTCACAGGTCACGCTAGCGCTGGCCTGCGACCGCACACAGTTCGGCGATGTTCAGATGAAGGCGATGGCCGGATACTTCGAGCGGACGCTGCGAGCGATCGCATTCTCGCCCGAATCTTCCTATGAAGAACTCGATCTGCTCTCTGAAGAGGAAAAATCTCAAATCCTGGTCGGATTCAATCAGACGGCTCAGCCGGCGACCGATTGCGCTCCCACCGATGACATATCCATTGTTGGGCTGATCGAGCGGCAGGCGGCGGCCACGCCCAATGAGGTGGCGGCGCGTTGCGGCGCGGAGATTTTACCTTATTGCGAGTTGAACCGGCGCGCCAACCAATTAGCGTGGCGCCTCCGCCGTCTGAGTGTGGGACCGGAAGAGGTCGTGGCTCTCTTCTTCGAACGATCGCCGGAGATGATCGTTGCGTTACTCGGCGTATTGAAGGCCGGCGGCGCTTATCTGCCGCTCGACCCGGAACATCCTGAGCGGCGGCGACAACTGATGTTGGAAGATTCGGGGGTGAAGATCATCCTGACCCAGGAACATCTGGTCTCCGACTCTGTGGATCGACCGAGTCGCGTCATTTGTCTTGATAAAGACGCTGAATCGCTCGCCGCCGAACCGGAGACCAGCCCGGGCATAAATATAGACGGGGAAAATCCGGCCTATGTGATCTACACCTCCGGGTCGACCGGGCGCCCCAAAGGCGCGCTCATTTCGCATCGCAATCTGCTCGCCTCGACAGTGGCCCGCTTTCATTATTACGAAGAGCCGGCGCGCTCATTCTTACTCCTGCCTTCGTATGCGTTCGATAGCTCTGTGGCGGGGATCTTCTGGACCCTGACGACCGGCGGGACATTGGTCGTTGCGCCTCCCGGCGCGCATCGCGATCCTGAGGCCATCGTCGATCTTATGTCCAAGGCGGACGTTTCACACTTGCTGTGCTTGCCATCGTTCTATGACGCGATCCTGACCGAGGCGCGGACGCGCCCGCCGCAATCGCTGCGCGTCGCCATCGTCGCCGGTGAAGCCTGCCCGGCGGCTTTGCCTGCGAAGCATGCCGCGATCGTTCCGTGGGCGGCGTTATTCAACGAATATGGCCCGACCGAAGCGACAGTGTGGAGCAGCGCGCATCGGTGCGACATCGATGTTATGGAAGACGTCTCAGACCGGAGTGTCCCCATCGGGCGGCCGATTCCAGGCGCACAGCTCTATGTTCTGGACCACTGCCTGTTTCCGGCGCCGGTCGGAGTACCAGGAGAACTCTACATCGGCGGCGCCGGAGTAGTGAGAGGTTATCCGGCCCGCCCCGGCTTGACTGCCGGGCGTTTCCTTCCTGATCCGTTCAGCGCGGAGGCCGACGCACGGCTCTACCGTACGGGCGATCGTGTTCGCTTCCGGCCCGATGGCGTCCTGGAATTCCTGGGGCGCGTGGATCAACAGGTCAAGATTCGCGGGTATCGAATCGAACTGGCGGAGATCGAGAGCGTGTTGCTGCAGCGGCCTGAAGTCGCCGAAGCGGCCGTCGTCGCGCGCGTGGAGGATGTGGGTGATACGCGTTTGATCGCGTATCTGGTCTGCCCCGGGTCGCGTCCACAGACGGTCGCCGAACTCCGGGAGTGGCTCAAAGAGCGACTGCCTGAATACATGGCGCCGTCGACTTTCATACTGCTCGATGCGCTGCCCCGGAATCCCAACGGCAAGATCGATATGCAGGCCCTGCCTGCGCCCGATGCGACTTCAACCCTGCGTGATAAGGCTCCGGCGCCGCCGCGAGATGAAAAGGAGAGGTTGCTGACAGACATTTGGTCGGCGGTGCTGCGTGTGGAGCCAATTGGGATCTTCGATGACTTCTTCGAGTTGGGCGGCGATTCCATCCTAAGCATCCGGATCGTGGCGCGCGCCAAGGAGGCCGGGTTGAAGATCACGCCCAACCAACTGTTCGCCTCTCGGACCATCGCGGCGCTGGCGGCGGCGGATCCGGTTCATTCGGAGAATGGCGCCATTGATACATCAGCTTCATCGCCCGAGTCCGGGCTCAGCAATGAAGAGATTGAACAATTTCTCGGCAAGTTAGAACAGGGCGCGCCATCGGCTGACTGAAGAATTGAGTCAGCGCCGCGAGCGGTAGCGGCGGCGCTGATTCCTCCGGCTAGAAGAACATGAAACGTGAAAACATTGAAGCTCTCTGCCGTCTCTCTCCTTTACAGGAAGGTCTACTGTTTCACTCGCTATATGCCCCCGGCGCCGGGACATACGTGAATCAGCATTTGATCGAGTTTCAAGGGGAGTTGGATTTCGACGCTTTTCAAAGCAGTTGGCGGCGTTTGATCGAACGACACGAGGCGCTGCGAGCCTCTTTTCACTGGCAAGAGATCGATCGGCCTCTGCAAGTCATCGCCAAGAACGCCACGCTGTCCGTCGAGCGAATCGACTTGCGCAGTCTGTCTTCCGGAGCCAGACAGCGGCGTATAGAAGAATTTCTTCGTATGGATAGAGAGCGCGATTTTCATCTTTCGGAAGCGCCGCTCATGCGGCTGACCTTGATTCGGCTTGCCGAAGATGCATACAAGCTCTACTGGTGCAATCATCATCTGATTCTTGACGGGTGGTCGGCTTCGATCCTCGCTCAAGAGTTTCTGGCCATCTATGCGGCTCTCAGTCATGATCTTCCACCCAACTTGCCGCCAGCGCCTTCGTTTCGAGATTACATCGCGTGGCTGCAAAAACGTGATCTCGACCGCGCTGAACAGTTCTGGCGCGAAACACTCGGCGACTTCATCGAACCCAGGCCATTGTCGGTGAATTTGACGGCTTTGCCGGGAGCAACGGACTTCCCCGAATCTGAGCGATATGCGCATCTCGAAGAGCGATTGACGGAGACTGCGACGCGCTCCTTGGCGCGCTTCGCCCGCCAAAACGGGATAACGCTCGGAACACTGGTTCAGGGCGCGTGGGCCGTTCTATTAAGCCGGTACCTCGACAGTTCGGATATCGTGTTTGGTATGACCTCGTCGGGGCGCACAACCGACATCAGGCGAATTGACTCGATGGTCGGATTACTGATCAATACGCTGCCGGTGCGCGTGACGGTCGAGCCTCAGGCTCCGGTTATCCAACTACTGCGCGCCGTGCAGGACTACAACTTGAGGCTGCGCGAGTTCGAATATTCTCCGCTCACGCAAGTCCAAGCCTGGAGCGGGGCGCCGCCGGGCAGGACGCTCTTCGACACCTTGCTTGTCTTCGAAAACTATCCAGTGGACGAAACGGTTATGAGGGGGAGCGGCGGGTTGCGCATCCGGCAGATACGGGTCATGGAAACCACCAACTATCCGCTCGCTATGATGGTGGGACCGGGCGCGTCAATGTCGTTTCGAGCCACCTACGATCGCGCTCGCTTCGAGGCTGAAGCCGTTACACAGGTTCTGGGCCATTTCGCTCAGCTACTACAGGAGATGGCATCCGACGATGCGCAAGAAGTTGGCCGCCTGCAGATCTTATCGGAGCGGGAGCGGCGGCAAGTTCTCTATGAGTGGAACGCGACGGATGTGGAGTATCCGCGGGAGAAATGTGTTCACGAGTTGTTTGAAGAGCAGGCGCAGAAGAGGACGGACGCAGTGGCGTTGGTAGATGAAGAGAAGAGCCTGAGCTACGGCGAGTTGAACGCGAGAGCCAACCGGCTGGCGCGCCATCTGCGCGAGCTGGGTGTAGAACCCGAAACACAGGTGGCGATCCGGCTCGAACGCTCGATGGAATTGGTGGCGGCCCAACTGGCGGTCTTGAAGTGCGGGGCGGCCTATGTCCCCATCGACCCGGCTTTCCCCGATGAGCGCCAGGTCTTCGTGGCCCAGGACTGCAAGGCGCGGGCGATCATTACGATCAGGGAGGAGAGGCTGGCCGAGGCGCTCGCCGCGCGCCGTGTCGATATCGATGATCCGAGATTGGGCGAAGGCCGGTCAGACAATCTAGGCCTGTCGCTGAATAGCGACATAGCCGCCTACGTCATGTACACCTCAGGCTCGACCGGCAAGCCCAAGGGGGTAGCGATCAGGCATCGAGGTATTACGCGGCTGGTCATAAATTGCGGGTACGCGGATTTCAATGCCGAGGACCGTGTGGCGTTCGCGGCCAATCCGGCCTTCGACGCGGCGACCATGGAGGTTTGGGCTCCGCTGCTCAACGGCGGGCGGATTGTGATCATCGATCAAAACACGATGCTCGAACCGGCCAGGTTTGCAGAGGCGTTGAAGCGGCATGAGGTCAGTGTGCTGTGGATGACGGCAGGGCACTTCCATCAGTGCGCTGAGAGTCTACGGGGGGCCATCGGGGGCCTGCGCTACCTGATGGTGGGCGGTGATAAGCTCGACCCGCAAGTCATAGCCGGGACGTTGCGCGACAATCCTCCGCGACATCTCATCAACGGGTATGGCCCGACCGAGAGCACGACCTTCGCCACCAGCCACGAGATCAAGACGGTTGCCGAGGGGGCGAAGAGCATTCCGCTGGGACGGCCGATCGGCAACACGCGGATATACATTCTTGACGCCCATCGCCAACCCACGCCCATCGGGGCGGCGGGAGAGATCTACATCGGGGGCGCCGGGGTAGGGCGTGGTTATCTCAACCGTCCCGGCCTCACGGCCGAGAGGTTCTTGCCCGATCCCTTCAGTCGGGACAGTGGAGCGCGGGTGTACAAGACCGGAGACCTGGGCCGCTGGCTGCTGGACGGAACGATTGAGTTTCTTGGGCGCAACGACTTTCAGGTCAAGATCCGTGGTTTCCGGATCGAGTTGGGTGAGATCGAAGCGCGACTGAAAGAGCATTCGGCAGTGCGCGAAGCGGTGGTGATCGCGCGCGAAGACACTCCCGGCGACAAGCGACTGGTGGCTTACTATACGACCACCAGGGAGGCCGAAGGCGGTGTGGGAGCCGAGGCGCTGAGGGGGCATCTATCGGCGAAGCTGCCGGAGTACATGGCGCCGGCAGCGTATGTGCGTCTGGAGTCGCTGCCGTTGACGCCCAACGGCAAGCTGGACCGCAAGGCGTTGCCGGCGCCGGAAGCCGACGCATACTCGCGCCGGGGCTATGAGACTCCGCAAGGCGAGACCGAAGCGCTGTTAGCGGCGATCTGGGCGGATTTGCTCGAGCTGGAGCGGGTGGGCCGTCATGACGACTTCTTTGAACTCGGCGGACACTCGCTGCTGGCGGTACAAG
>Ga0154003_1000043_pt1 | contig 39011 bp, 8 predicted proteins | sample TSFL087MetaG_FD_104679 | JGI IMG/M metagenome (GOLD analysis project Ga0154003, IMG submission 104679) | Attine ant fungus gardens microbial communities from Florida, USA - TSFL087 MetaG | ecosystem: Host-associated > Fungi > Mycelium > Unclassified | place: USA: Florida, Lake Talquin State...
CGTCGCCTCCGGGGTCCGCTCCGCCTGCTCTTCGAACAACTGATGGACACAACGACTCGAAGCGCCGGCGCCTGCCGTCCGATTCCATTCATAGAGAATCTGCCGCCTCTCGTCCGGAGATAATAATTCTAGTTCAGAGAGCTTCCTTACAGGGTTGGCGACAATGTCCCGCAGCAGCGATCTGAAGTGCGCGCCCATGCGTTCAATGGTCGTCGCCTCAAACAGGTCGGTGTTATAGTTGAGTATGTACCCAAGGCAGTCTTTGATTTCAGCAGTAGAGAGAAAGAGGTCAAATTTCGACGTCTCATCGGGAACCTCAAGATTGCTCAATCGTAGACCTTCTCCCCCTAACCTCTCCGCCGGCGCATTCTGCAGAGTCAGCATCACTTGAAACAAAGGCTGGCGGCTTAAATCGCGCTCGGGCTGCAACTGCTCGACCAAATGCTCGAACGGCATGTCTTGATAGGCATAGGCGCCAAGGCAGATTTCCCTCACTCGCCCCAGCAACTCTTGGAAGCTTAACTTCCCTTCGACCTGGGTTCTCAGCACCAGGGTGTTGGTGAAGAATCCGATTAAGGCTTCGGTTTCCGACCGCGTACGGTTGGCTATGGGTGAACCGAGAGCGATGTCCTCCTGCCCGCTGTATCGCATGAGCAGCGTCTGGAATGCCGCCAGCAGCGACATAAACAGGGTCACCCCTTCCCGCCGGCTGAGCGCCTGGAGCCCCTGGGACACCTCTTCAGATACTATGAAGTCCACGCCCGCCCCGCGGAAAGTGGCGATGACCGGACGAGGATAGTCAATGGGCAATTCCAGCGACGCGACCCCATCGAGTTGCTTACGCCAGTAGGACAATTGACTATCCAGCACGTCGCCTTGAAAGTAGTTCCGCTGCCAGACGGCGTAATCGGCGTATTGTATTACCAGCTCCGGCAGTGGCGAGGGCTCTCCCGCGCTGAACGCCTGATAGAGCGCACCGAATTCCCTGATTAAAATACCGACTGACCACGCGTCGCTCACAATATGGTGCATGTTGAAAAGCGCCAGGTGATCGTCCTGTTCAAGTTCAAGTATCTTCACTCTCAGCAACGGACCTCGGCTCAGATCGAAGCCAGTCTCCGCTTCCTCTTTCGCCATCCGCCTGGCTTCCGCTTCTCTCTCTTCCCGAGTCAAGCCCGTGAGATCTACGCGCTCCAATCTCCTCGGCGCCCATTCATCGATCACCTGCGCCGGTTCGCCGTCCTCCACTTCGAACCTGGTTCTTAAGACCTCGTGCCTTCTGATGATCTCATTGACCACTCGCTCAAATACATCAAAATCCAATTTCCCTTCCAGCCTCACTGCGCGTGGACTGTTGTAGAACGGATTGTTCGGCGCGAGTTGATCCAGGAACCACAATCTTTGCTGCGAGAACGAGAGTGGCAGCCTCATCCCCCTGTAACCTTCTCGTTCTACTCTAACTAACGTAGGCGCCTCATCCAGTTTTCCGGCCTTTATTGCTTCCTCGATGCCCTTGGCCAACTCTTTCACCGTCGCCTTCTCAAAGATGCTCCCCACTCCGATTTCTAACCCGAACGTTTTTCTCACTCGCGAGATGACCTGCGTGGCCAGTAACGAATGTCCCCCGATCTCGAAAAAGTTGTCACTGGTCTCGACACGATCGAGCTTCAGCACTTCTTCATAGATTCCGACCAGAATTTCTTCAATTGGCGTCCGCGCGCCAGGATACTCATGCTCCGGCTGTCTGTCCTCGACTTTTACTAAAGGCAACCTTTTCCGGTCGATCTTGCCGTTCGCCGTGAGAGGCATCTCTTCCAACACCACGATCGCTCCCGGTACCATGTACTCGGGCAACCTCTCCCGCGCGTAATTTTTCAGTTCCGCTGAAGTTACCTTTCCTTCTCCTACTACATATCCGACGAGTCGCTTGGCGCCTCTCTCGTCGTCGCTCGCCACTACTATGCTTTGCTTCACCGAGCGATGCTCATTAATCACGGCCTGGATTTCTCCCAACTCGATCCGAAAGCCTCGCACCTTTACCTGATCGTCCCCCCGCCCTATAAACTCAATCCGCCCGTCTGATTGATATCTGCAGACGTCCCCCGTGCGGTATAGACGCGTCCCGTCTCCGCCGTCGAGCAGGTTGGGGATGAATCTGTCCGCAGTTAAATTGGGCTTCCCCCAATACCCCCTCGCCACTCCTTCTCCCGATATGTACAGCTCGCCCTGCGCTCCGACGGGGACCGGATTTAATTCCCGGTCCAAGACGTAGGTCTTCGTGTTCGCGATCGGCCGCCCGATCGGCACTGTCACCGATCTTCTCCAATTCTCCTCCTTCTCGCTCACCCTCGTCGTCAACGACCCGATCGTCGTCTCCGTCGGCCCGTAATGATTGATCACCTCACACCCCTCGCCACGCCCATGAATTCGCTCCACCAGTTCTGGAGACAACGCCTCCCCCCCGAGGATCAGATAGCCATACGGCAGCATTCTCCCCCCCGTGGGCTGCGCGCCCAATAACGCGCTCAGGTGCGAGGGCACGATCTTCAGCACATCGATCGGATGAATCCTCAGATAATCCTCGTATCGCGCGCCGTCGGTCGCCACCTCATAACTTAAGACTTGCAAACAGCCTCCGCCCAACAGCGACGGATAGATACAGGTGTTTCCCAAATCCGCAGTGATCGTCGAGACCGTTGCAAACTGTAACGCTCGTCCCCCGTCCCCTCTTTCTTCCAATTTTAACTGCAGGCAGATTTCGTTCGTGTAATTGACCAGGCTCCGATGCCGAACCATGACTCCCTTCGGCTTCCCGGTCGAGCCGGACGTATAGATCATATAGGCCAGGTTTTCGGCCTCGACTCCGCTAGCAGGTTCATCTTCGCCTTCCTCGTCAATCCTATCCCACTCCACATCCAAGCAGACTGTTTGTCCCCAAAACGACGGCAGACGCTTCTCCAACTCCCGCCCTGTTAGCACTACTCCCACTCCGGCGTCCTCCAGAAGGTAGCTCAGCCGCTCCAGCGGCGCCTCCGGATCCAGCGGCAGATAGGCTCCCCCCGCTTTGAGCACTCCCAGCAATCCCACTATCATCTCGACAGATCGTTCCAGGCATATCCCGACCACCACTTCCGGCCCCACTCCTAACGCTTGCAGGTAGCGCCCCAGTTGATTCGCTCGCCGGTTCAGCTCCCCGTAGCTCAAGCATTGCTCCTTACACATCAGCGCTATCTGCTCAGGAATCCGACTCGCCCGCTCTAGGAATAGCTCATGGACGCACCCATCTTCAGGATAGGGCCTTCGAGTCTTGTTCCATTCCACAACAATCTGTTCTCTCTCCTGATCGCTCAGCAAGCTCAGCTCCGAGATCGGTTTCTCGCCATCCTCTACAATTCCCCTCAAGACGTTCATGAAATGGTTCACTAGCCGCTCGATCGTCTCCGCCTCAAAGATGTCTCGGCTATAGATCACAGCCCCCAACAGATTGCTATCTACGTCCAGGACGGACACCGTAAGATCGAGTTTCGCCGTCTGCGTCTCGGCGCCCCCGACGCCGCCCAGCCTCATATCTCCCAACTCCAGCCCTTCTATCGGCGCGTTTTCCCAAATGAATTTCGCCTGGAAGAGCGGAGATCGGCCGAGGTCTCGCTCCGGCTGTAACTTCTCCACGAGTTTCTCAAACGGCACACCCTGATGCGCGTACGCCCCCAGACACACCTCTCTCGCCCGTTTAAGCAAATCGCGAAAGCTCTCTTTAGCTTTCACCGCCACTCTCAACACCAATTGATTGATGAAGAACCCGATCAATCCTTCGATCTCGGCTCGGTCCCGGTTCGCGATGTCAGTCCCGAGGGCTATATCTTCCTGACCGCTATATCGGCTTAGTAACGAATCAAGCCCCGCCAGCAGCGTCATGAACAGGGTCGCCCCCTCTCGTTGGCCAAGGGCTCTCAACTTTTCGGTCAACTCGCTCTCCACCACGAAAGGTCGGCTCGCCCCTCGATAGCTCCGCGCCGCCGGCCGCGGATGATCCATCGGCAACTCCAGGGCTTCCATTCCCTGAAGCTGTTTCCGCCAATAGACAAGCTCACGCTCCAGAGCCTCGCCTTGCAGCCAGGCTCTCTGCCAGACCGCGAAATCCGCATACTGGATCGGCAACTCGGCCAGCGGCGAGGGCTCACTAGCGCTGTACGCGCGGTAGAGCGCCCCGACTTCTTTGATCAGAATTCCCATCGACCACCCGTCGCTCACGATGTGGTGCATGGTATAGAGCAAGACGTGTCGCTCCCCTTCAAGCTTAAGCGCCTTCACTCTCAGCAGCGGGCCTCGGCTCAGATCAAATCCCGTCACTACTTCCTCTCTCGCGATCCGGCCGGCCTCTTCTTCCCGCTCTTCCGACGGCAATCCAGACAGGTCTTCTACCTCCAATCTCCTCGGCGCCCATTCATCGATCACCTGCACCGGCTCGCCTTCTTCCACCTCGAACCTTGTCCTCAGTACCTCGTGCCTTCTTACGATCTCATTGATTACTCGTTCCAGCGCCTCAAAGTCGGGCCGCCCCTGTAACTCAACTGCGCCGCAAATGTTGAACAATCGGTTATTCGGCGCAAGTTGTTCCAGGAACCACAATCTTTGCTGCGCGAAGGACAGTGGCAGCCTGGCGCCTGATCGGCCTTCCCTCGGAACCCTGACCAGCGGCGGAGCATCGTCTTTCTCTCCGGATCTCATCCCCTCTACAATCCGGTTTGCCAATCCTCCCACGGTCGGTTCCTCGAAGATGCTCCTCACCCCGATCTCTATTCCGAACGCCTTCCTCACCCGGGAGATGGCCTGCGTCGCCAATAACGAATGACCTCCGATCTTGAAAAAGTTATCGCCGACGCCTACTTGATTCACCTTCAGCGCTTCCTTGAAGATTCCTACCACAATCTCCTCGACCGCCGTTCGCGGAGCGACATAATTCACATCGGCTTCACCCCGCTCCTCCGCCCATGTCGGCAGCGCCAGCCGGTCCACTTTCCCGTTCGGCGTCAGCGGCAATCTCTCCATCATCACATAACCTGACGGGACCATATACTCAGGCACACGCTTCTCCAGGCGCTCTCTTAAACTGTGCGCTGTAACGGCCCCTCCTTTTCTTGCAACTACATAGGCCACCAGCCGCTTATCTCCCGGAGCCACTTCTCTCACCGCCGCCACCGCTCCTTCCACCCCTTCATGCTCACAGAGCAACGATTCGATCTCCCCAAGCTCGATTCGGTAACCTCTCACTTTTACCTGCTGGTCCAGCCTTCCCTGGAACTCGATTTCTCCATCGCTTCGATATCGACCAATATCTCCAGTCCGGTACAGACGCGATCCCGGCTCGTTACTGAACGGATTCGGCACGAATCTCTCGGCTGTCAGGTCCGCTCTCCCCTGATAGCCTCGCCCCACTCCTTCCCCTCCGATATATATCTCTCCGCTCACCCCCACCGGCTCTGTCACTTGTTTCGAGTTAAGAATATAGACCTCATTGTTTGCGACCGGTCTCCCGATCCCCGGTTCCCTCCAACCAATTTCCTGACCCGGCTCTCCTCCCATGCGTCGGGTGAGATTGGTGATCGTCGTCTCCGTCAGTCCAAACACGGTCAATAGACCGACTCCCTTCTCCAACCATTTCGCGACCTTCTCCTTTTGGGGTATCTCACAACCGACCATTACCAGGCGCAAAGTCGGAGGCGTCACTCCTCCATTCCAGTCGAGTTCGTTCACCCACTCGTGCCAGTAGGCGGCAGGCAGTTCCATGACGCTTACTCTGTTCTTATTCAATACTCGTTGCAGCTCCGCGGGATCATTCATCTCATCCACTCTCGCCAGCGCCACCGTCGCCCCACTGCTCAAGGCCGGATAGATCTCTTCCGCCGCCACATCAAAGCTCAGGGGGGCAAACTGTAAGATTCGATCTTCCCCTCCCAGGCCGAGTAGCTCCTTCATCATCAGCGTATAATTGACCAGTCCTCGGTGACTTGTCTGAGCTCCCTTGGGCCTCCCCGTCGATCCGGATGTGTATAGAACATACGCCAGATTCTCACTGCTCACTTCGGCGCCCACATTTTGGTCCGGCTCTCGAGTTATGGCTCCCCACTCTTCATCCAGACTCAGGACTTCCCCTCCGCTCCAGGAACTGACCGCCGACGTCCTCGCCCTGACTCTCTCCTCCGTCAGCAACAGCCTCACTCCGGCGTCCTCCAACATCCAACGCAGCCGTTCCGGCGGATACTCAGGATCCAGCGGCACATACGCTCCTCCCGACTTGAGCGACCCCAGTAACGCCACCATCATCTCCAACGAACGCTCAAGACAGAGTCCCACCGCCACTTCGGCCCCGACACCCTTCCCGCGCAGACAGTTGGCGATTTTATTGGCGCGGGCGTTCAACTCTCGATAGCTTAAGCACTGCTCCGCGAAGATGACTGCAATTTGATCTGGCGTCCGTTCCACCTGCTCTTCAAACAATTCGTGCAAGCATTTCTCGCGCGGGTAGTCCCTCGCCGTCCGGTTCCACTCCTCCAGAATCTGCCGCCGCTCGACAGCCGTCATCAATTGGAGGCGGGAGACTTCACATTCGGGATCTCCGACCGCCGCATCCAACATGACACTCAGGTGGCCGATCATGCGCTTGACGGTGGCAGCCTCGAACAGATCAGTGTTGTATTGCATAGACCCCTGGATCACTTCGCCTCTATCGGTCAGTAGCAGGGTTATGTCGTAGTTGGCCACCTGGTTCTCAGACCGCGCCGGCCCCACCGCTATGTCCGGCATCGAGGACGCCTCCGCTTCATTCACGGTGTGCATAGTGCAGGACACCTGAAACAGCGGGGTGTAACTTAAGCTCCTTTCAGGCCCCAATTCTTCAACCAGTTTCTCAAACGGCAAGTCCTGATGCGCGTACGCCCCCAAACACACCTCGCGAACTCTGCCGATAAGCTGCCGAAAGCTAGGTTCTCCGGACAGATCAGTGCGCAACACCAATTGATTGATGAAGAAACCGATTAAGCCTTCAGTCTCAGCTCGGTTGCGATTGTCAATGTCGGTGCCTATGACGATTTCCTCACTGCCCGAGTAACGGCTGAGCAAGGCTTTGAATCCGGCCAGCAATGTCATAAAGAGCGTCGCCCCTTCACGCCGGCTCAATTCCCTGAGGTCCCGTGTAATCGTCACTGGCAGAGTAAAGCTTTCACTCGCCCCCCGGTAGGTTTGGATCGACGGGCGCGGCTTGTCAGTGGGCAACTCCAGTCTGCTTGTCCCGGCCAACTGCCGCCTCCAATAGGTCAATTGATTATTCAGCGCCGGGCCTTGCAGCCACTCTCGCTGCCAAACGGCATAGTCGGCATATTGAATCGGCAGTTCGGGCAAAGGAGATGGCTCATTACGAAGGTAAGCTTCGTAGAGAAGCCCGACCTCTCGCATCAGCAATCCCATCGACCAGCCATCACTCACGATGTGATGCATAGTGAAGAGCAACACGTGCTCTTCCTCCCCCAGCTTCAAGATCCTTACCCTCAGCAGCGGCCCCCGGCTCAGATCGAATCCGGCGCTCGCCTCCTCATCAGCGGCCTGCCTGGCTACTTCTTCTCTCTCATCCCAGGTCAGATTACTCAGGTCTTCTACTTCCAATCTACGCGGTCGCCATTCCTCAATAAGCTGCGCCGGCTCGCCGTCTTCGGCTTCGAACCTCGTCCTCAAAACCTCGTGTCTTCGGACGATCTCATTGATCACTCTCTCCAGAACCTTGACGTCTAATCCGCCCTTCAGCCTCACTCCGTTCGGCATGTTATAAACTGGGCTGTCCGGCTCGATCTGAGTTAGGAACCACAACCTCTGCTGCGCGAACGAGAGCGGCATCCTCACAGTTCTTTGGCCGTCTCTCGGCGCCTTGACCAGCGGAGGCGCTTCCTCCATACCTCTGGTACCGGCCGTCTTTCCTATTCTCCGATAACCTCTCCCATTCACCTGCGTATTTCTTCTTCCCTCATACACTATCTTTCCATTTGGCAGGTACCTCCCGATATCTCCTGTACGGTACAACCGCTCCCCTCTTCGTCCTCCAAACGGGTCCGGCACGAAGTTCTCCGCCGTCAAACCCGCCTCCCCTAAGTACCCGCGCGCCGACCCCGCTCCTCCGATATAAATGTCGCCGACCATTCCGATCGGCGCCGCTCTACCCTTCTCATCCAAGATATAGACCCTGGTATTGTTGATCGGTCTACCAATCGCCTTCTCTCCCCCTTCTGTGGCCTCACACGTTATTGCGCCGCCGATGTATTCTGTCGGGCCGTATACTCTGTAGCGCCTAATCTCACCTGCGTCTGATATTTCTTTCCAGCTCCAACCCTCTGTCGCCTCTCCGCCGATCAACACTATCTTCGGTCCGCCCGCCACTTTTCCGAGTCCCGCCTTTATCAATGTCCTCAGTTGTGTCGGATTGCAGTCCAGCGCCTCGATTCCGTTCCTGCCGACGTATTCAAGCATCGATTCTGTACCCATTCGCCCTTCTTCCGGGACGATACATAATCTGCACCCCCTTCCTAACTGAACCACCTGCTTGACCGACGAATCGACTGCCAATGGCGCATTCATGCTTACCGTCAGACCTTCCGCCTCCCCTCTGTATATTGTCTCTTTCAATCCCTCCAACAAATTGACCACCGAACCATGCTTGACCATCACTCCTTTCGGCTCCCCGGTCGATCCGGAGGTATAAATCACGGACGCGAGGTTCTCCGGCCCCACCTCCACGTTCGGCGCCGTTCGGCTGCGACTCGCAATCTGCTCCCGGTCAAGATCCAACATCACCGCTTTATACCTGCCGACAGGCAAACGTTCCGCCACACTCTGCTTCATCACCAATACGGCGGCGCCGGCTTCCTCCAGTAAACTTGCCAGTCTTTCAACCGGTTGATCTACTTCCAGCGGCATATAAGCTCCGCCGGCTTTTAAGATTCCCAGCAGTCCAACCACTAATTCTGCTGACCGCTCCAGACACAGACCAACAACGCAGTCTGGTCCCACCCCCAACGAGCAAAGGTGATTGGCCAGTTGATTGCTTCGGCTCTCAAGCTCCCGATAACTGAGTTGCTCTTCCTCGTATAGAACTGCGATCGAATCGGGTCTTGAGCGCGACTGCTCTGCGATTAGCTCATGGACACACCTGGAACCATGGAACCTGTTTTCCGCCTCGTTCCATTCCGCCAGCAATCTACCCAGCTCTCTTCGCCCAATCAGCTCTAAATCTCCGATCAAGGCATGCTCGTCTTCGACGGCGCTTTCGATCAATCTGAGGTAACGTTCCTCAATGAGCTCTATATCGGCATGTGAGAAAAAAGCCGGATCGTACTGAATCTCGATGGTCAGGCCGTCTGCCTTCCGATACACGCCAAGCTTCAGCTTGAATCGGTCGACGCATACAAACTGCTTCCAATATGAGAACTTCACCGACCCAATACACTCGGTCTTCGGCCACTCCTCGTACTCGAAGCTTATGGCGTTGGCCCGCTCCGCCAGGCGGCCATTCACCGTCCCGGCGGCGTCTTTCCGTAGAAGGTGATCGAGGCGTTGACTGGCTGATTTGATTGACTGATCGACTATCTCAAGCGTCTCTACGAACGGATAATCCGGCTCAAGGTGAAACTGGACCGGGCAGAAGCGGGCGAAAGCTCCCACCGATTCACGCAGACCTCTTAATCTTCTGCTCTCATAAAGATAATCAATTGTAATATCTTTACGTCCGCTAAGACGCCAAACTAATATCTGCCAGCAAGCCAAGAGGAAAACGTCGGGAGTGACATTATGGGCGGAAGAAATGCGATCGACCTTTGTAGTTGTCTCGGCGTCGAGCAGGAACGAGACACAGTCAGGTGAACATCCAAAAACCTCATTGCTCACACGTTCGAGGCCGAGCATTATCGGCAGGGCGGAAGTAAAATGCGGATTCAGTCCCTCCCAAATTTCATCCTCACTATCCGCTTGTTCGAGCGCCTCTCGCTGCCATTCGGCAAAATCTACATATTGCACAGGCCGATCGCGGAGTTCCTCACCACGCAGGCGCGCGGCATAGGCCCGGGCGATTTCACGAAACAGAATTTTTAAGCTGTGGCTATCCGCACAGAGAGCCGGCAGGCCCATCACCAGTACGCTCTCGGACGGCGATAGCTGGTACAGGCGAAACCGCGTTATGGGTTCATTCTTGAGATCGATACGATGAAAGGCTTCTTTTCGGAACAGGTCTTCCACCCTGGCAAGTTTTTCTCGGGAACCATATTCATTTAAGTCAGTTTCTCGAAGTTCGACGACTTGATCGGCTCCGATCGTTTGTAAAGGAAGCGTCATCCCAGGGAGAAGGTGAAAGCTGGCGCGTAGAATCTCGTGTCGGTTGACGACGTCAGAGATCGCGGCCGCTAATGTTCGCACATCTAAAGCACCCTCGATGAATACAGCGCTTTGAGCCCCGTATGCCTGATTGTCGTCAGCCTGTTGTAGCAACCAGACGTGTGTTTGTTGCGGAGATAGTTGATATCCCTCTAACACTGCCTTATTCTGCATGTAACCTGTCTCCATTAATGCGCGGTTCTTGCGTGGCCGTCATCAACTCTGCCGGTGAAGTCAGCGCTCATCGTCCTCGACCCAAGGCTCGGGTAAAAATGACTCTATAATTGTTCCCCGGCCCAGCTTGAGTCCGAGGTCGCGGACGAGTTTGCCTACCGCGATGTCGAGAATCCCCAGCCCGAATGGGCTAAATATGACAATGTTACCGGCATCGCTCCTGGCGCCGGCCCGTTCGCTCAGGATGTCAGAGAGGGCGCATCTGATGAATTTTCGGCTGCCGGTCAGCTGTTCGGCGAGATGAACTGATGTGCTGGCTCGACACACATGGTCGGCGTCATCTACGACGTTATCGCAAGAGAGAATGACCTTGGGCGCCAGATCGCGCAATGAGACGTGTAGTATGGCGCTGCCCGGAGCAACTGCCGACAAATCATCTATGTATGGGCTTGCCGCCGTTGTAGCGATAGAGATGAGCGAGGAGCTTCCGAGAACTGTCTCCAGGTCTTCGGCCACTTCTACTTCGACCCCGCCCAACGCCTTCTGGCACTTTCGCTTAAACTGTTCTCCTCTGGCCGAATCTAAGTCATAAACGACGAGGCGCCGGACCTCGGGTCGAACCGACAGAAGAAACCGCACGATTTCGAAGTTAATCAGCCCGCACCCGATCAGGCTCACGCGGTCCATCTTATCGCCCATATATAAACAAAGCGCCGCAAGAACGGCGCTGGCGGCAGTTCGCTTTGCGCTGATGATTGATCCCTCGAGGATGGCTTCAGGCCTTCCTGTCTGTGACGAGTTTAACACCACGAGTGCGGACGCCCGGTCCAACCCCGCTTCGAGATTTCCGGGGAAAGACGACACCCATTTGACGCCAGCGATTTCCCACTCGGCCCCGAGATAGGCGGGTAAGGCGATGATCCTGTTGCTCTGATTATTGGGAAAGCGAAGAAACGTCGAATGCGGTAATGAGCTTTCTCCACAGGCATGAGTTTCATAGGCCATCCGCACCGCCTGCATGATCTCTACTTCGCGCCCGGCGAGCAGCGAATTCACTTCGGGCCCTTTCAAAATCAAGATCTCGCCATTGTGCATGAATTTACCTCCGTCTGGTCTTGCCAGAGTGATGACACGTCGCCGAAATGCTCTTCGACCCATTCGTCTGTGAAGATGGTATCCAGGTAACGTTCCCCACGGTCGGGGAAAATGGCCACACACGTGGCGCCGCGGGGAATGCGATGACTGATCCGGTCTATCGCCATCAGCACCCCGCCTGAGGACCCGCCTACCAGGATGGCTTCTCTGCGCATCAACCGACGGCAACCGACGACACAGTCCAAATCCGTCACCCGGATACATTCCTCAGCCATGTCGGGACGGTAAAGTTCAGGACGTCTCATCGCGCCATGTCCCGGGATGAGGCGCTTAGACGGCTTGCCGCCGAAAATCACGCTGCCTACGGCGTCAACGGCGAAGATCTTTGTTCTGAGATTGTGATCTCGCACATAATCGGCGCAGCCTCTGATCGTGCCGCAAGTGCTAGTCGCACAGAACAAATAGTCGATTTCTCCGTTCAGCGCTTCGTCCAGTTCGCGCATGGTTGTTTTATAGTGGGCCCCGGCGTTTGCGACGTTATCGTATTGATTAGGCCAGAAGCTGTTTTCATACTCGCCTAACAGCGCCCGGACGCGATCTATTCGCGCTTGAAGAAATTCTCCGGTTCTAGGGTCAGGCTCTGAGACAATGTCGACCTGAGCCCCGTATGACTTTAGAATGCGGATGTTTTGCTGAGTGGTTTTCGAGTCCACGACACAGATCAACCGTAATCCCAGATAGCCGCACACCTGCGCCAGACCTATGCCCAGGTTCCCCGAACTGGACTCAACTATCACCGTGTCTTGGTTAATGTCGCCCGCTTCCACGGCCTCTTTCAGGATGTTCAACGCGGGCCGGTCTTTGGCGCTACCTCCCGGATTGAACCCTTCCATCTTGGCGTAGAGCCGAAATGGGTTATCCTTGAATATCCGCTTCAAACTGATAAGCGGGGTATTGCCGATGGTGGATAAGATGCCGTCGTACACTGTCTTGACGCTCTTTTAACTTGATTTTTGGGTCAGTGGCGGAGGCTGGACTCGTATGAAAAGATAAACGCGCTATCAGACCGCCCCGGTCGGTAGATTGACGCCCTTGCGTTTAACGGACATCAACTTTCTGATGTCGGAGTCTTCCAGGTCAAGTTGTTCTTGATGGCTCAGTTTGTTTTCAGCTCTGGACGAGATTTTCAAGCTAAGGAGTCTGGCGTCAGGTTGATCGACGACGTTATAAAGTAGATTCTCGAAATGGCGGCGCATACGGACGACCGTCTTCGCATCGAACAGATCATTACGGTAAGTCCAGCGCGCCTGCACCCCTTCATCGCTTTCCGTTATCCACAACGCAAGATCATATCTCGTCATTCCCTGTTCGATGGCCATCGGCTTGATCTTAATGCCGCTCATCTTCAAACTTTCCCACCGCGAATCTTGAGTCCCAAACGCTACATTAAACAGGGGCATTCGCTCTGCCGCGCCGTCAGACTGGACATCTTCGACCAATTTCTCAATCGGCAGATCCGAGTAGATGTATCCATCCAACATTACATCCCGCACACGCGTCAGCAACTCTCTGAATCTGGGATTTCCGCTCAGGTCCGTCCTCATTGGCAGCATATTTACAAAAAATCCGATGAGAGGTTCCATCTCTTCCTGCGGCCTGTTCGACATTGCCGCGCCTACCATGATGTTCTCTTGGGCCGTGTACTTGTAGAGCAGCGTCTTGAATGCGGCGAGCATAACCATTGACAAGGTTACTCCCTCTGACTTGCTCAGCCCGCGCAGGGAGCGAGTTAATTCCTCCGGCAACGAGAATGATTTTGTCGCGCCGCGATTACTGGAGACAAACGGCCGGGGGCGGTCAATCGGCAAGTTCAGCGCCGACAGGCCCGCGTCAAGTTGTCTCCTCCAGTATGCCAGGCGCTTATCCAGCGCGTCGTTCGTCAAATGTTGGCGCTGCCAGTACGCATAGTCCGCGTATTGAATTTCAAGCTCCGGCAGCGGCGATGACTGGCCACTACACGTCGACTCATAGAGCACACTCAACTCCCGCGCCAGCCTCCCTATTGACGACGCGTCGCCCACGATTTGACTCATGGTGAAGAGTAACACGTGCTCTTCCTCTCCCAACTTCAGCGCCTTCACTCTCAGCAGCGGCCCTCGGCGCAGATCGAACCTCCTCTCCGCCTCCTCTCTCGCTATCCGGATAACCTCCTCGTCTCTCTCCCTCCTATTCGAGCCGGTCAGGTCTGTGATTTCCAATTCCCGCGGTTTCCATTCTTCGATCACCTGCACCGGCTCTCCAGCTTCCACTTCGAACCTTGTCCTCAGCGCTTCATGTCTTCGGACGGTCTCATTGACACTCCGCCCCAGCGCCTCAAGGTCGAGCTTCCCTTCCAGCCTCACCGCGCCCGGAATGTTGTACAACGTCGTGTCAGTTTCATACTCATAAACGGACCACAGCCAATGCTGCGCGAACGACAGCGGCGGGTTCATACCCTGTTGGCCCTCTCTGAAGGCTCTGACCGGCGGCAGGGAATCGACCTGGTCTCGGGTCCTTATCACCTCCTCCACCCTTCGCGCCAAGCCTTTTACTGTCGGTTCTTCGAAGACGCTCCTCACTCCGATCTCTACCCCGAAAGCATTTCTCACTCTCGAGACGGCCTGCGTCGCCAATAACGAATGTCCCCCGAGTTCGAAAAAGTCGTCTTCCCTCCCCACCCGATCGGCTTTCAGCACCTCTTCAAAGATTCCGACCACAATCTCTTCGACCGGCGTCCGCGCCGCCACATACTCCTGCTCCGAACTTCTGCCGGCCCCTTCCACTGTCGGCAGTCGCTTTCGATCTATTTTCCCGTTTGCCGTGGTCGGGATCTCCTCCAACACCATGATCGATTCCGGCGCCATGTACTCAGGCAACCTCTCTCGAACATGCCTCTTCAACTCCGCCGCATTCGCCCCTTCGCCCACCACATACCCGAAGAGCCGCTTATTCCCTCTCTCGTCCTCTCTCACGACGACCACGCTCTGCTTCACCGATCGATGCTCATTGAGCGCCACCTCGATCTCTCCCAGTTCAATCCGGTACCCTCGAATCTTCACCTGCTCATCTCCCCTCCCCAGGTACTCGATCTTCCCCCCGGCGTCATACTTACCAAGGTCTCCCGTCCGGTACATCCTCGCTCCCGGACCCTCGCCGTACGCGTCCGGGATAAACCTCTCCGCCGTTAACTCGGCCCTATTGAGGTACCCTCTTGACACCCCAGTCCCTCCTATCATCAGCTCACCACGAACCCCCAGTGGCGCCAATTCACTGTTTTCCTCATATATTCTTACACTCGCGTTGCTGAGCGGCCCGCCGATGATATGTTTTCCTCGCACATCACTCGCTCCCGCCAGATCACTGGTGCAAATGATTGTTCCTTCTGTCGGCCCGTAGAGCACCTCTATCCGGGCGTCTTTAAAGATCCTCCTCAGCTCTCCCAGTATATCCGTGGGGACTAATTCTCCTCCCACGAAGACTTTCTCGATATTTCCATAACCCCTGCTCTCTTCAGGCTGATTCTTGATCGCTTCTACTATTTCCCTCATGAGGGTCGGCACGGCATGAATGATATTTACTTTCTTCAACTCCCTGAGCAACTCGCTCAATCCCAGAATCTGCTCCCGATTCAGGATATTCACCTTTCCTCCCGCAACCAGCGGATTCAATAATTCGAACAGGGAGATGTCGAATGCGAAACTGGCCAGGCATAACATCTCCTGTTCCGCTTCGAAGCCGAATTTCCGCCCGCTCATTTCGAGCAAGCTGCTCAGATTTCTGTGCTCGACCGCCACGCCCTTCGGTTTTCCGGTCGAACCCGAGGTATAGATCACGTACGCCAGCCCCTCCACTCCGACTTCGCTACTCGGGTTTTCCTCGGCGCGCCTGGCCACCTCCTCCCGCTCCTCATTCAGATCGATTACTCTCATCCCCTCTTCCTGCAACCCGGCGCTCACTCCTCCTCCGGTCACCACGACACTCAGACCCGCGTCTTCCATCATCCATCTCAGCCTCTGGGCAGGATAACTCGGATCCATCGGCACATAGGCGCCTCCGGCCTTCCACACCCCCATCAGCGCCACCACCATCTCGATGGATCTCTCAAGACAGACTCCCACGGGCGCCTCAGGCCCGACTCCTATCTCTTTCAGATAGCGCCCTAACTGGTTGGCCCTCCGGTTGAGCTCTCCGTAACTGATCTGCTCTTGTCCGCTGACCACGGCCACGGCTTCGGGACGTCTCTCCACCTGATCTTCGAAGAGCTGATGTACGCGCTTCTCCCGCCCATAGCCGATCTCCGCCAGGTCCCCAAACTCGACGACCTGCCTCTTCTCATCCTCACCCATCAGCCCGATCTCTCTGATCCGTTGGTCCGCATCTCTGACCACTTCCTCCAACAGCCGCACATAATGTCTCGCCATTCTCCGGATCGTCTCCCCCTCAAATAGATCGAGGCTATACTCCAGCCTGCCGACCATCCCGTCCGCTCCATCAACCAGCGCCAACGTGAGATCAAATTTAGTGGCGCCGGTCGCTTCCCCTATCCCACTCAACTTCAACTCTCCGGTCCCAGGCGCTTCCTGGCCCATGTTCTGCAATGCCATCATCACCTGAAACAACGGGCTCCGGCTCAGATCCCGCTCCGGATTGATCTCTTCCACTACCTTCTCGAACGGCGCCTCCTGGTGCGCATATGCGCCGAGCGCCACATCCCTCTCTCTTCCGATCAACTCTCTAAAACTCGGATTGCCAGACAGGTCGGTCCTCATCGCCAAGGTGTTGACAAAGAATCCAATCAGCCCTTCCACTTCCTTCCGCGTGCGGTTCGCTGTCACCGTCCCGATAACAATATCTTCTTCCCCGCTGTATCTCATCAAGACGACCTTGAAGACCGCCATCAGCGTCATAAACAGCGTCGCCCCTTCCAGCTGGCCGAGCCTCTTCAACCCTTCACTCAATTCCTTATCTATGTCTATTCTCTCGACACCTCCTCGATAACTGGGCGCCGTCGGCCTCCTGTGGTCGGTCGGCAGATTCAGGGTCTGTAACCCCTTAAGTTGCTCCTTCCAGTATCCGATTTCGCTCTTCAGAACCTCTCCCGCCAGGTACTCTCTCTGCCAGACGGCATAGTCGGCATATTGAATCTCCAGCTTCGGCAGCGGCGATTCCTGACCCTGGCTCATCGCCTGATAGAGCGCAACGACTTCTTGCAACAACACCCCCATAGACCACCCGTCGCTCACAATGTGGTGCATGGTATAGAGCAATACATGCCGCTCTTGTTCGAGTTTCAAGACCTTCACTCTCAGCAGCGACCCACTTCTCAGATCGAAACCTTTGGCGCCTTCCTCTCTCGCCATCCGCCTGACTTCTCCTTCTCTCTCCTCAGGGCTTGCGCCCGTAAGATCTTCCACCTCCAATCTCCGCGGCTCCCATTCCACGATCACTTGCGTCGGCGCGCCGTCTTCAGCTTCGAACCTCGTCCTCAAAATCTCGTGTCTCCGGACGATCTCATTGATCACCTGCTCCAGCGTCTCAATTTTCAACGCCCCCTCAACCAACACTGCGCCGGGGATGTTATAGGTCGCTTTCCCAGGTTCCAGCTGATCGATGAACCACAATCGCTGCTGCGCGAACGACAGCGGCAGCCTTAGGCCTTCTCTCGAGACCCTGACCAGAGGCGGCGCCTGAGTTGCTTTACCGACTTTGAACGCTTGCTCCACGAACTGCGCCAGTTGACTTATGGTCGGGCGCTCAAACAAATCCCTTACCGTTAACTCGACCTGGAACGAAGCGCGCACTCGCGAGGCGGTCTGCATCGCCAGCAGCGAGTGTCCTCCCAGGTCGAAGAAGTCGTCATACACGCCTACCTGATCCATGCCCAGCACACGGGACCAGATCTCGGCCAGTGTCTGCTCGACCGGCGTGCGCGGGGCCACGTAACCTTGATCCGGTTCTGAACTCGCCCCCCCGGGCGCGGGCAGCGCGCGGCGGTTCAGCTTGCCGTTTGCGGTAAGCGGCAGGCTTTCCAGTTCTATGAACACCGCAGGCGCCATATATTCCGGTAAGCGGTCTAAGAGAAACGCGCGCCACTGTTCCACTTGCTCCCTGCCGGTCACTCCCTGCAAGGGCCTATTGGCGTAGCGATTCCATCTACGCCGGTCCCGACCCATTCCCTCAGTGACTTGCGGGCGCGCCCCTCTTTCTACCTTGCGGATCTCGATCTGCCGCTGGAAAATGGCTTTATATGCGCCTAACGGACCGGGGCTCGGCCAACTCAATCGCACCCGACAGCCCGCCTCTCGTCCCAACTCCCGGAGCTGTTGCGGACTCACGTCATAAGGATCGGCATCCTCCTGTAATTCCTGTAGAAACTGCTCAAGCCGGCGCTCTCCTGACTCCTCCGCCAGGAGTCTCAGGATCTTCGCATCCGTCCGGAGCCGGCTGTTGGGAACACCGTGGATTTCAAGCGTCTCATCGCCCTCAGCCAGTCGCTGTCGCAGACCAGCGATGCTTAATCCATCACCTAGCCAATCCAAACACCGACTGTCAGTCTTCTCTCTCCACGCCCAACCGACATACAGTATGGCGTCATAGCGAAACTTGACCAATTCGTTGTCATGATGTCCGCCCTTCAGGTCGATCTCGACATCTTCAATCCATGGCCATTCCTTCTTCAATGTTTCAAAAAATTCCGGAGCGATCAGCAGTTCCTTCTCACGTCGAATCCTCTTGTCAGTTCGCTCCCGCAACTGCCCCAAAGTAATAATTCCCGCCGCCCGATACACTTCGACTGAGGCCCGAAACGCCTCCAAAAGCTCCAAATTACGAAGGTCTCCCAGAAAAATTGCGCTCTCGGGCGTAATCAAGTCCTGGAGCCGTTCCAAAATACGTAGGAAATACTCCACGCCCGGAAAGTAATGCACCACCTCATTGATCACCACCAGGTCAAAATACTGCCGGGGGACCCCATCAAAACTGTCTCCCGACTGTTCTAGTAGCTCGACTTTGCCTTCCAGTCCCAGCCGGCCTAATTGCGATTTCAATTGACTCAGCGCCTGGCCGGATAAATCGGTCCCGTAGTAAAACTCGCAGTGCGGCGCCACACGCGAGAGGATCAAACCGGTTCCACATCCGATCTCCAAAACTCGCCTCGGCCGAAGCGCCAGGATGCGGGCCACCGTATCCTCAACGCATTCCAAAATCTCTTCTACCGGAAAAGTTTGTTCGGTATAACTGCTGATCCAGACTCTCGGGTTAATCAACGTGTCTTGTGTCTCCTGCGCCTGATCGGCGTAAACTTCATCGTACACGTTTTTCCAATCGTCGATCCTCTTCTGGATGGAATTGAGATCTTCCTCCTGGCCGGCTTCCTCCAGACTGGTTTTAACGACATACGCAACCAGTCGCTTTCCGCCCGGCTGGTCTTCATGCGCTACTACTACCGCCTGTTCTACCGCGCCATGCTCACAAAGCGCCGCCTCGATCTCTCCGAGCTCGATCCGGAACCCGCGGATCTTTACTTGATGATCGACTCGCCCCACATATTCCAAATTGCCGTCCGGTAGGTAACGCGCTAAATCCCCGCTTTTATACATCCGCGCGCCGGGCTCCATCGAATAGGGCCCGGGCACAAAATACTCCGCCGTCTTTTCCGCATCATTTAAGTAGCCGCGCCCGACGCCATCTCCGCCGACATAGAGTTCTCCCACTATGTCGATCGGCTGTGGTTCAAAGCCCCCGTTCAGAACGTAGATTTGGGTATTGGCGATCGGACGACCAATCGGGCTACGCGCGGCGCTTTCCGATAGGGCGCCCTCAATCCGACAGTGAGTCACGTCATCCGAGCACTCGGTCGGACCGTAGGCGTTCAGAAGAGGGATTTCAGGATAGAGTTCATGCCACTCCCGGCACAGCTCCGGCGCCAGGGCTTCGCCGGTCGGAATCAACCAGCGGAGCGTTAACAGCTTCGGCTTCATGCCCATTTCGACGGCCTCCGCCAGCATCATCCGCATCATTGACGGCACGATCTCGAGAATAGCCACCCCCCTCAGTTCGATCTGATCGAGCAGTCGAGACGGGTCGTGCGTGATCTCGTCGTCGAAAATCCGCACCTCCCCTCCCGCGAGCAAGGCCGCCAGGAATTGCCAGACCGAAATGTCGAAACATTGGGAGGCCGTTTGCGCCACCACATCGTTTTCATCTAAGGGCAGTTCACTGATCTTGGCGAACAGATGATTGAGCATGCCTCGCTGCTCCACCATTGCCCCTTTCGGGATTCCGGTCGAACCGGAGGTGAAGATCACGTAAGCCAACTGGCCGGGCGGGAAGCGCCGTCCTAAGTTCTCGCCCCGGGGGGCGCCTTTGAGAAGCTCTTCCAAGAAAACTAAGGCGGGCTGCTTGTCCGCCGCCAAATTGCCGATTGCATCTGTAGTCAGCGCGCCGAACTGAGACGACGTGATCACGATTGCGGCCCTGCTCAGACCGAGCGCATAACCGATCCGCTGCGCCGGGTGCTGCGAGTCGAGCGGAATGTACGCCCCACCGGCTTTGAAGATCGCCAGGATGGAGATCAAAAAATCGATTCCGCGCTCGGCCATCAAAGCCACCAATACTTCCGGTCCGACCCCATGTCCGACGAGCGCGCGAGCCATCCCGTTCGCCCGCGCATTTAATTCGCCATAAGTCAGCGCCTGATCATGGAAGACGACCGCCACGGCCTCGGGCGTCCTCTCCACCTGCGCCTCAAACAGCTCGTGAACGCTCCGATCACTCGGATAGGCTCTTCTACTCTCATTCCATTCCACCAGCAGTTGATTGCGTTCCGCGACTGGCAACACATTAAGATTACGGACCGGGGTCGTAGGCGTCTCCTCCAACGCTCCTACCAGTCGCTCCAGCGCGGTGCGCATGTAAGCGCAGACGCGATGAGGATCGACCGGCGATTGCGTCTGCGCGTTCATCACAAAGCCTTCGCCCATATCGTTCACACTCAGGATGAAAGGATAGTTGGCCCGTTCTTCGCCGGCCAGAAATCCAATCCCCTCCCATGCCGAAGGCGTCCCTCCGGCAGTATTGGCGCCGGCGTCAATCGACGTGTTATGACGATAGTTCAGTAGGGCGCTGAACAGCGGCGTCGAAGGCGCCACTCCACTGCAGCGCTGCGCCAGCGCCAGCGGCGCATGCTCATGGCGCAGTAACTCTGTCAGCAGCCTGTGGGTCTGACGGACGCTTTCCTCCACACTCTCTTCGCCTGCCCGGATTCGTATGGGCAGCGTGTTCATAAATACGCCCAACACACGGTCGGCGCCCTCGCCGCCTTGCATGCGGCCTAATAACACCGTCCCAAACACCACGTCGTCTCGTCCCGACACTGACGCGAGGACCCGCGCCCATGCCAGGTGACACAGACTGGCTGCGCTCACTCCGAGCCTCCGCGCCGTTCGGCGAATGCGGAAGCAAAGATCGGCATCGATCTCGCGCCGCTCTTCTCTGATACCAGATCCGTCTCTTTGCACGTCGATCAACCCGAACGGCGCCGTAGGTTCATCCACGTCCCCCAGCATAGACCGGAAGAAGCTTTCGTGCTCCTCACGGCTCATACCCTGCCGAGCCCGCGCGACAAGATTGCGGAACGGCAGCGGCGAGGGCAACCGGTCCACTTGATCCAGCAGATGAGCCTGAATTTCCCCCTGCATGACCTGCACCGTAGTGTGATCAATCGCCAGGTGGTGAAACAGGTGCAGCATGACCCAGGAATCGTTGCGCCCGTCGTAAGCTATGTACAAACGCATCAGTGGCGCCTGGCGGACATCCAGCCTGTAGTGTCGCGGATCGAAGCGGGCTCGCAACTCCTGAGCGACATCAATGACAGCCGGCTCGAAATTGACTTCTTCTACGGCCAGCGGCGCCCGACGCCATACCACCTGAACCGGCTCGGGCAGTCCTTCCCAGACGACCGCCGTGCGCAGAATGTCATGTCGATCGATCACCGCCTGCAGCGCCAGCAGAAACCTGTCCAGCAGGTCGCGACCACCGAAACGTAACAACGATGGTCTCAGATACACATCGCCTTCCTTAACGATGAGGTGGTGAAACAGAATGCCTTCCTGCAAGGGAGCCAGCGGATAAATGTCCTGGATGTTAGTCGCGCCGCCGGGCACGCCGTTTATGATCAGCTCGATCTCGGCGGCGGTCAGTCGCGTCAACGTCAGCATCTCCGGAGTGATGTCGTCGCAGCCGGCCGGGATCAGGTTCGGAGGAATGTCGACGGCGGCGCCTCTGGGCCCGACATATTCGCCCGACTTGATCAGCTCTACCAGAGTCGACTTGTTTTCACGTAAAAGGGTCAGTAACGCAGGAGCCAGCGATTGCCGCTTCCCCTGAACAACCAACTCATCTCCCTTGACGGAGAGAGTGATGTTTTTTTCGTTGAGTTGCGCCAACAGGCTCATCACGTTCACAGTATGACCTCCATGTCTTCCGCGGCCGCCGCAAATTCAGTCAGAGTAGGGTTGGCAAAGAGCGCCCGCACGTCGCTGTGCAATCCCTCGCCGCGCATGCGTTCGATCAGGCTCACGGCCAGAAGCGAATGCCCGCCCAGTTCGAAGAAGTTGTCGCGGCGACTGACGCGATCAACTTTGAGCAGTTCGGCCCAGAGGCGCGCCAGCGCGGTCTCAGTCTCCCCGACCGGGGCTTCATACTCTCGGGCGTTGTAGGCTGTGTAATCCGGCGCCGGCAGCGCCCGCCGGTTCAGTTTGCCGTTGGGGGTCAGCGGCAGTTTCTCTAACGTTATAATCGCCGGCGGAACCATATACTCAGGCAGCCTCTCTCGGACATGCCTCTGCAAATCCGCCTGCAACTTCGTGGACGCCGAGCCTTCTTCCGCCACCACGTATCCCACCAACTGCCTCTCTCCACTCTCATCATCTCTGGCGATAACCACGCTATGCTTTACCGATCTGTGCTCATTCAAGGCCGCCTCGACCTCACCCAACTCAATCCGGTACCCTCTTAGCTTGACCTGATTATCGGCCCGTCCGATAAATTCGACCTTTCCGTCCGCCAAATACCTGCAGACGTCTCCCGTCCGGTATATTCGCTCTCCACCCTCTCGGCCGAAGGGGTTTGGGATGAATCTCTCGGCCGTCAGTTCCGGCTTACCCCAATAGCCCCTCGCCACGCCTTCCCCCGCAATGTGCAACTCTCCTCGCGCGGCCACCGGCGCCGGAGTCAATTCCCGATCCAGAATATAGCTTCGGGTATTTGCGATCGGGCGCCCGATCGGCGCCGTCCCCCTTCTTCCCTTCTCTTCCTCGTCTTTACTAATCCTTACCCTCGTCATCAGTGACCCGATCGTCGTCTCGGTCGGTCCATAATGATTGATCACTTCGCACCTTGCGCCTCGTTCCCGGATCCGCTCTATCAATTCATATGGCAATCCCTCACCTCCCAGGATCAAATATTTCCCCGGCAGCATCTTCTCTCCCGCGGACTGCGAGCCCAATAACGCGCCCAGGTGCGACGGCACGATCTTCAACACATCGATCGGATTCTTGCTTACATATTCCTCAAACAGTATTCGAGCGGTCGCCACTTCGTAGCTCAAGATATGTAAACACCCGCCACTCACCAGCGACGGATAGATGCATGTGTTACCCAAGTCCGCCGTGATCGTAGACACTGTCGCGAATTGCAGATTGGCTTCTTCCGCTTCGATCAGCCCCAACTGCCGGCAAATATCGTGCGTGTAATTGACCAGGCTCCGGTGCTGAACCATGACTCCTTTCGGCCTCCCGGTCGAGCCGGAGGTATAAATCACATAAGCCGGGTTCCAGGCTACAACCTCACTCTTCGGTTCGCTTTCGCCCTCCTCGCTGATCCTCTCCCATTCCACATCCAACAAGACCGTTTGCCCTAAAAACGACGGCAGACGCTTCTCCGACTCTCGCTCCGTCAGCACTACTCCCACTCCCGCGTCCTCCAGAAGGTAGCTCAGCCGCTCCAGCGGCGCCTCCGGATCCATCGGCAGATAGGCTCCTCCCGCCTTGAGCGCTCCCATCAATCCCACCACCATCCCTACTGACCGCTCCAGACATAACCCGACCACCACTTCCGGCCCCACGCCTAAGGCTTGCAGGTATGCCGCGAGTTGGTTCGCCCGCCGGTCTAGCTCTCGATAGCTCAGCTGCTGACCGTCACACACCAGCGCAACCCGATCAGGAGTCCGACTTGACTGCTCTCGGAATAGCTCATGGACGCATCGATCTTCAGGATAGGGTCTTCGGGTCTCGTTCCATTCCACAAGGATCTGCTCCCTCTCCTGATCGTTCAGAAAATCGAGCTCCGAGACCGGCCTCCCCTCCGACTCGACGATTCCTTTCAGCAAATTCAGGTAATGGCTCATCAACCGCTCGATCGTCCGCTCCCCAAACAGGTCTCTGCTGTAGGTCACGGCCCCCACCAGACTGGATCCTGCGTCCGCGACAGACAGTGTGAAATCGACCCTCGCCTTTACTTCGCCGTCACCGCTGCTCAGTTTCATATCCCCCCGTTCCACCTCTCGTCCCGGCGCGTTCTGCCAAATCAGTTTCGCCTGGAAAAATGGCGACCGGCCGAGGTCCCGCTCCGGCTGCAACTCCTCCACCAGTTTCTCGAATGGGACGTCCTGATGCGCGTAAGCCCCCAGACACACTCCCCTCACCCGCTTCAACAACTCGCTGAAACTCTCACGCTCCCCCACCTCCACCCTCAGAACCAATTGGTTGACGAAGAACCCGATCAATCCTTCGATCTCCGCCCGATTTCGATTGGCTATGTCGGTCCCGAGCGTCACATCTTTTTGCCGGGTATACCGGCTCATCAGGAGACCGAAAGCCCCCAGCATGATCATAAACAGTGTCGCTTCCTCTCGCCGCCCGAGAGCCCTCAACTTCTCCGTCAACTCGCTCTCAACCACAAAGGGCCGTCTCGCCCCTTGATAGCTCCGCGCCGCCGGCCGCGGACGGTCTAACGGCAGCTCCAGGTCTTCTATTCCCGCCAACCGCTCACGCCAGTAGCTCAGTTGCCGCTCCAGCACTTCTCCCTGCAACCAGTTCCGCTGCCAGACGGCGTAATCCGCATACTGGATCGGCAGTTCCGGGAGTGGTGAGGGCTCTCCCGCAAGGCGCGCCTGGTAAAGCGCCGCTACTTCCCTGATCAGGATATCCATCGACCACCCGTCGCTCACGATGTGATGCATCGTGAAGAGCGCCATGTGATCGTCCTTTTCAAGCTCAAGAATCTTCACTCTCAGCAGCGGTCCCCGGCTCAGATCGAATCCCGTCCCCGCCTCTTCTCTCGCCATACGGCGGGACTCTTCCTCCCTCTCCGCCCGTGTCAAACTCGCCAGCGAGGTAACCTCCAACCTCATCGGCGACCAGTCCTCAATCACTTGTATCGGCGCGCCTTCTTTTACTTCGAACCTGGTTCTGAGAACCTCGTGCCTTCTGACAATCTCATTGATCGCCCACCCCAGCGCCTCAAGGTTCAAGTTCTGCCCCAGTCTCACAGTTCCGGGAATGTTGTAGAACGGGTTGTTCGGAGCAAGCTGATCTAAAAACCATAGCCTCTGTTGCGCGAACGACAGCGGGAGACGCCCGTCGCGCGACACGGGAACGAGTGGGGGAGATTGTGGCTTCCGAGAGGAAACTTTCTTCTTTTTCAGTTTAAGGGTAAGCAACGCCAACTGCTCGGTGTTTAACTTCGATAAAGACTCAAAGACAGTGTCCGCCGAGCCACTTTCACTTTCCGCTCCCGGCTGCAGATCCGCCTGGTCAGGTTGATTGACGTGTTCCATAAGCTCCTTTGAATTATTCGCGAGAAGGCGGGCCATTAAGGCCTCAAGAAACTGTTATGCCCTTTTATCTGCTATTTCCGCGCAATTTCGCGCGGTCCGCTGCCTCAAGAAAGCGACGAGAAGGCGCCGGCTCAGGTTCGATATTTTTGGGAGGGACATGGAGGAAAGTCTGCTGTCAAAAGTTTCCGAATTACTTCGGCCATCCCGAGCGTTACCGTGGAAGTAAAGTTGATGGTAACTTACAGGTTAATCGCGTGTTTCATCACATCTCAAGCCATTTGCGACAAGATCGCGTCGATTATCTCTCCTCCGTCACAGGAGTCTTCAGCCTCTCTGAACTTATTTCTCATAATTTCGACTCGGGCCTTTATGGCCGCGTTTCCCTCGACGCGTTTAATAAGCGAGGCTATTTGCCTGGCGGAAGCGCTCTGAACGTCGCCTCTTACCCCTAGACCGTGATACACCACCCTCGCGGCGTTAACCGGCTGCTCCCGCGTTAAAGGAAAGACAATCATCGGGACGCCGAAGAAGATGCACTCTTTGACGCTGCCTAAACCTCCGTGGGTTATCATCACCGAGGCTTTCTGCAATATCTTGATCTGCGGCGCGTCGTTGACCAGAGTTATATTCTGATTGACGTGTTGAAAGTCTTCGACTCTTAATTGAGAGCCGATGGAAATGATCGCCTGTAAATCATTTCTATTATTCATAACGTCGATCACGCTTTGAAAGAACCTTTGGCTATACGGCGACAAATGACTCTGACTCCCTAACGAGACATAGAATATCGGCTTATCGCCGTCTACCCTATCCCACTGGAACGGCGCCTCTTCCCTTTCGAGGTCGATCGACGCCCCGAGATAATGGCGCCGGCCCGGCTTCATAACTTGAGGGAATTCGAAGTCCGCAGGACATAAAACTAATTCGGGCAGGTTTAACAAAGGCTTGTAAATGACCGGACCTTCTTCCCAGGGGTTGAATAAGATGATGTTCAAAAATACCACGGGCGCCCGCTGCCGGCATAGGATCAACGCCAAGTCCGGCAACAACACGTCGACGATTAACAAATCTGGGGCGACCCCCTTTACCTTGGCGATAATTTCTTCTACCGGCCCCGGCCCGCCCTTCCGGCCGTCCCCGTCTATCTCGAGCAAGATCGCATCGAAATTGTCGATCCTCTTTACCTGAGCCCGCTCTCGAATGAAGCCTCGAGGGCATACCTGCTCCAGTATCGGCACAAAATCAAAACCTTGCGCCCGTATGTCCGCCTCGAAGTCCACAGGCCCAAAGTAATGAATCCGATGCCCGCGCCGTTTGAGGCTTCTCGCCAATTTGAAGGTCGGAAACAAATGTCCGGCTTCCGGATACAAAATAAATACAATAGTAGCCATCGCGTGTCTCTCGCCACCTCCTAATGAACGGCGTCCGACTCATGCGAGCCTGAGACTTTGCACCAGCCGAATCGCATAATCTTGGTCGCCGTCAATCTTGATTTTTCCGGCCAGGAAAAGTCGCGGGCCTTCAGCGACAGGGTCCCGCCAGAATGTTTGAAAATCCGACTCGTTGACTTCGATGGTGGCGATCGGAGGCGCCTGTAGCTTCCCCTCGATAACCAGAGGCTTCTCCTTCGACAGATCGATCGCCACAGTCCGAGTCCCCGCGATATTAATCTGACAGACCCCTCCGATCTGACGCGTCCCGGCAGGGTTAAGGTATTTTACGGCTCGCCCTTAACAGAGTCTTCACCCATTTCCGATTCGAGCATCGACTGTATTTCTTCCGGGGAGAGCCCCTGCAATTCTTGTAATAGCTCGGCGGCCTCGATCGAATCGGACTCACTCAGCTGCTCAGCCGCAATCGCAAAGCTAAGTTGTCTTATGGTCGGGGCGTCGAACAGCGCCCGTAGCGGCATGTCAAAGGAAAAAGCGAGCCGCACGCGCGAGACGACCTGAGTCAATAAGAGAGAATGACCGCCCAACTCGAAGAAGTTATCGTGTACGCCGACTTTTTCGACCCCGAGCAATTCCGACCACATGCCGGCGAGTACTTCTTCCACCGGCCCCCTCGGCGCAACATATTCCCCCTTCCTTGCTATTCCGGCCTCTTTCGGATCGGGTAACGCCATCCTGTCGATCTTCCCGTTTGACGTCAGCGGCATTTTCTCCAGCCACACATACAGGCCCGGCGCCATGTACTCCGGCAATATCTGTTTCACATACTCTCTCAATTCGCTTAAGTCCACACGCAGGCCGTCACGGCCCACCAGGTAGGCAATCAATCTTTTTTCTTCATCCCCACGCGCGATTACGACGGCTTCGCTAATCGCCTGATGCCGCAGGAGCGCCGCCTCAATCTCACCAAGCTCAATACGGAAGCCGCGGATCTTCACCTGATGATCCACCCGCCCAAGGAACTCTATGTTCCCGTCCGGCAAGTAGCGGGCCGAGTCTCCTGTTCGGTAGAGCCGCGCCCCGACTTCGGCGCCGAATTGATCAGGCATGAATCGCTCTGCTGTAAGTTCCGATCGACTCAGATACCCTCGCACGACCCCTTTACCCCCAATATACAATTCGCCCGGCACGCCGACCGGAACGACTTGCATCTCCCGATCAAGAATATAGAGCTGGGTGTTGGCAATCGGCCGGCCAATGGGAATGCTTCGCTCCTCACCCCGCAACACGTAGGTTGCTGACCAGACGGTGGTCTCCGTCGGCCCGTACATATTGTGAATCCGGGCCGTCGCCAGGGGCTTGAGAGCTTCCGCCAACCCGATGGGAAACGCCTCCCCTCCAATCATTATTTTGCATAACGAGCTTAAGCTGTTGACCGGCCCCATCTCCATCCCCAGGATCTTAGCCATAGAGGGTGTGCATTGCAGGTGGGAGGCTCTGTGCTTGATTATTTGCGCGGCTATTGAAAAGTCTTCGTCGTTTGCGGGACTTTCTTCGGGCCTGAGGGCCGTCTCTCTCTCGGCAGAGGCGCCGTCCGATTCGCCAGAAGGGCCCGCGCTTCCCCTCTCTCTCCGGATCACCACCTGGAAACCTCGTGTTAATGTCCAGAGCAATTCCAACACTGAGATGTCAAAAGAAATGCTGGTGACCGCCAGCCAGACAGACGCCGGGTCGGGGTCAAGTTCGGCGTCCATCGCAGTGAAGAAGTTGACCATCTGCTGATGAGGCACAGAGACCCCCTTGGGGCGTCCCGTGGAACCGGAGGTGTAGATGACATACGCCAGATTCTCAGCCGCCGCAGACGCCGGTAAATTCTCGTCGCTCTCAGTCTCAATAAGTCGCCAATCCGCATCCATGTTCACGAGCTGCGCGCTTGTTCCCGGCAGAATGTCTAAGCGCCGTCGCTCAGTCAGCAGCGCCTTGACCTCCGCATCCTCCAGCATTAATGCGATCCGTTCCGTCGGATATGCCGGGTCGATGGGCACATAGGCGCCGCCGGCTTTGAGAATGCCGAGCAATCCAATCACCATCTCCAGGCCGCGTTCCATACAGATGCCGACCAGTGTCTCCGGCCCCCCCGCCAGCCGCCGCAGGTAATGAGCCAATCGATTCGCCCTCGAATTGAGCTCGGCGTAAGTCAATTGTCGATCGTCACAGATGAGCGCCACGGCCTCCGGCGTAGTCCCCGCCCGGTGTTCAAATAATTGATGGATACACCGGTCTTGAGGATAAGGCATGCCGGTCTGATTCCACTCCTCGATGATTTGTCGCCTCTCGGCCCCGCTCAGCAACTCAATCTCTCTGAGCCGCCGCTCCGCGTCACTAACTACTTCATTCACCACCTGCTCATAATGCCTCGCCATCCTTCTGACGGTCTCTCTATCGTACAGATCATGGCTGTACTCCAGCACCCCTTCGATCCCTTCTATTCCTTCGGTCAACACCATCGTCAGGTCGAATTTAGCTATTCCTATTTCTTCCTCTCCTACTTCTTCCTCGGTTTTTTCTTCACCAATACTGCGGACCTCCAGCCCGCTGAACCCCACCCCCTCTCGCCCCGCATTTTGCATCGTCATCATCACTTGGAATAACGGGCTCCGACTCAGGTCTCGTTCCGGGTTGATCTCCTCCACCAATTTCTCGAAAGGCACTATCTGATGCCCATACGCTCCCAGCGCCACCTCTCTCTCTCTCTTAATCAATTCTCTGAAGCTCGGGTTCCCTCCGAGGTCGGTTCTCATAACTTGCGTGTTGATGAAGAAGCCGATCAGCCCTTCAATCTCCCTCCGGGTTCGGTTCGCAATCGGGGTCCCTACACTGACATCCTCCTTTCCGCTGTATCGCATCAGGACGACTTTGAAGGCCGCCATGAGCGCCATGAACAACGTCGCCCCTTCTCGCTGGCTAAGCCTCCTCATGCCCTCGCTTGACTCCTTGCTGATTTCTACCCTCTCAATACTCCCTCGATAGCTGGGCGCCGCCGGTCTGACGCGGTCGGTCGGCAGTTCCAGGATTGCGGCGCCATTCAGCTTTTCCTTCCAATATCCGACCTCGCGTTTCAATACCTCTCCGGCCAGATATTCTCTCTGCCAAACCGCGTAGTCGGCGTACTGAATCTCCAACTCCGGCAATGGCGATTCCTTCCCCTCGATCATCGCTTGATAGAGCGCGCCCACCTCTCGCGCCAGCACTTCCATCGACCACGCGTCGCTCACGATGTGGTGCATTGTAAAGAGCAATACGTGGTCTTCCTCTCCGAGTTCGAGCGCCTTGACTCTTATCAACGGCCCTCGGTTCAGATCGAACCCTTTCATCGCATCCTCTCTCACGATTCTCCCCGCCTCTTCATCCCTCTCTTTTCGGCCCAGTCCCTTCAGGTCCTCCACCTGCAGTTTTCGCGGCTCCCATTCATCGATCACCTGCGCCGGCGCGCCTCCCACTACCTCGAACCTCGTTCTCAAGACTTCATGTCTTCTTATGATTTCATTGATCGATGATTCCAGCGCCCCCAGGTTCAATCTACCTTCCAGTCTTATCGCGCCCGGGCAGTTGTAAAACGGATTGTTAGGCGCCAACTGATCTAAAAACCACAATCGCTGCTGCGCGAACGACAGCGGCAACGTCCTGTCCCTCGAAACCCTGACCAGCGGCGGCGCCTCATCTTCCCCGCCCGCCGTGATCGAGTCTGCTATTCTTCGCGCGAATCCTTCGACCGTGGCGTCCTCGAAGACGCTCCTCACTCCGATCTCTACTTTGAATGTGTCTCTTACTCGTGAAATTACCTGCGTGGCTAATAATGAATGCCCCCCAATCTCAAAGAAGTTATCCCCCACTCTCACTTGTTCTACTTTAAGCACCTCCTTCCAGATCGCGCTGATTATCTCCTCGTAAACGTTATGGCGCCGGCCCTCTTCGACCGAAGTCTGTCTTTTTGCCTCCTCCGGCCTGGGTAAAGCCTCTCGGTCCACCTTCCCGTTCCGAGTTAGCGGCATCTCTTCTAAGACGACTACCGCCGCCGGTGTCATGTAATCGGGTAACTTCTCTCTGACGTACTTCATCAATTCTTTTTCTGTTATCTCATCCCATGGCGCGTCGACACTCACGCCTGCGCCGTCCAGGTTCGTTATTTCCCGCCCACCGGCGCCTCTTTCCGCATAACGGTCATGCCGTGCCAGGCCATTTACCGCCCCCTTCCGAGTCCCGACCACGTAACACACCAAACGCTTTTGCAGGGGCTCATCCTCTCTCATCAGAGCCACCGCCTCTCTCACGCCGGGATGGCTTTTCAACACCGAGGATACTTCTCCGAGCTCGATCCGATTCCCCCTCACCTTCACCTGCCCGTCTCTTCTCCCCTCGTATATAATCTTTCCTTCTTCAACGTACCTCCCAAAATCTCCACTCCGATATAATCTCTCTCCTTCCAACCCTCCATACGCGTCCGGCACGAATCTTTCCGCCGTCAACCCCGCTTCGCCCAAATACCCTCGCGCCAATCCTGCCCCTCCGATGCAGATCTCTCCCTTCATTCCAACCGGCGCCACTCGCCCATTCTCGTCAAGCAGGTAGATTCGCACATTGTTGAGCGGTCTTCCGATCGACGGCCCTCCGCCTTCACTCACTTCACTGACCGTTGTATCGACCGTGCATTCCGTCGGCCCGTATAAGTTGTAATACCTCATTCTTCGGCTCGATGACATCTCTTCCCAACTTCTCTCATCGATCGCCTCTCCGCCCACCAACACAATCTTCGGCTCCTTGCCTCCTTTCCCAAGCCCCGCCTCCATCAGCACTCTCAACTGTGAAGGCGTGCAGTCCAGGGCTTCTACTTGCTGACTCCTGACATACTCAAGCATCGATTCCGCATCCATTCGTACTTCTTCCGGCACGACGCAGATCCGGCGCCCTCCACTCAACTGCATCACCTGTTTGACGGAAGAATCGAAGGCCAACGGCGCATTCAAACTCACACTCAGTTCTTCCCCGTTTCCTTCGTATATGGCCGCTTTCAACCCCTCCATCAGGTTTATCAGAGATCCGTGATTGACCATCACTCCCTTCGGCTTCCCCGTCGATCCCGACGTGTAGATCACATAGGCCAAGTTTTCCTCACTCACTTCCGGTTCTGGCGCCTCCGGGCTATATTCCGCGATCCGCTCCCAATCTTTATCCAGCATTACTAACTCACACACACCGACAGGCAAGCCGGCCGACGCGCCCTGCGTCGTCACAATCACCCTCGCGCCCGCGTCTTCAAGCATTACAACCTGACGCTCGATCGGTTGCCCCATTTCCAGCGGCAGATAGGCTCCGCCGGCCTTCAGAATTCCCAACAACCCGATCATCATCTCCGTTGACCGCTCCAGATAAAGACCCACTACGCGCTCCGGCCCCACTCCCAACGATTTCAGATACCCCGCAAGTCTATTGGCCCGGTCATCGAGTTCACCGTAACTGAGATGGGCTTGCCTGTAGACTCCCGCAATCGATTCCGGCCTGGCCCGAGCCTGCTCGCCAATCAGCTCATGGAGACATCTCCTGTCCGGAATCCTTCTCTCCGTCGCATTCCAATTTACCAGCAGCCTCTCCCGTTCTCTCCGCCCGACAACCTCCAAATCTACGATCAGAGCATGCTCGTTCTCGACGACGCCCTCGATCAATCTCAGGTATCGCTCCTGGATCAGTTCGACGCTCTCCCGCGGGAAGATCGATCGATCGTACTCTATCTGTATCGTCATGCCCTCGGCCTGACGATAGCATCCCAGCTTTAGCTTGAACCGGTCGAGACGCACAGACTGCTTGCAATATGTAAACTTCACCGACCCGGCGCTCTCCGAATTCGGCCATTCCTCGTACTCGAATCCTACAGCGTTCATGAACTCCGACAGACGGCGGCCGTCTGTCGCCTCGGAGTCTTGCCTCAGAAAATGACCAAGACGCTGACGGGCTGACCTGATCGATCCGTTGGCCACTTCCGACATCTCGGTGAATTGATAATCCGGCTCGAGGTGAACGTGGGCTGGGCAGAAGCGGGCGAATACTCCAACCACCTCCCGTAATTCTTCCAATTCTCTGCCCTCACATAAATAACCGATCGTGAGGTCCTTACAACCAGTCAGCCGCCACATCAAGATTTGCCAGCATGCTAATAAGAAAACCTCAGGAGACACGCGCTGAATGGATGAGAGACGTTCGAGCTTCGCAGTGGCGCCGGAGTCGAGCGCGGACGATACACAGTCGGGCGAACGTCCGAAGGGCGCGCCGACTTCGCGTTCGAGCCCCAGCGTCAACTGTGACGGAGAAGAAAGCTGCGTATTCCGCCCGTATATCCACTCATTATCATCGACATTCTGTTCGAGCAGCTCTTTCTGCCATTCGGCAAAATCCACGTATTGAACAGGCTCGCCAGGAAGTTCGGCGCCGCGGACGCGTGCGGCGTAGGCGCGGGCGATTTCGCGAAACAGATTCTTTAAACTGCGGCCGTCCGCCTGCGCGGAAGGCAGACTCGTCACAAGAATTCTCTCCGAGGCGGACAGAGAAAGGAGGCTGAACTTCACTGCGGGCTCAGGGTTGAGGGCGGAACAATGGAGAGTCTCATTTTGAAAGAGATCTTCCAACCTACCACGCCGGTCATCGGAACAATTTTCACTTAAGCCAGCCTCTCGGATCGTCACGACCTGATCGGACTCGATTACCTGAAGGGGGACGGCCAGCCCCGGCAGAAGATGAAAGGCAGTTCGCAGAATTTCATGCCGGCTCACGACGTCAGTTATCGCGGCCTTTAACGCCTCCACATTTATCTCCCCCTCCAGGAGAACGGCGCTCTGCGCTCTATACACATGACCGCCGTCCGCATGTTGCAGCAACCAGATACGTCTTTGCTGTGGAGATAACTGATACCCCTCTACTACCATTTTGCTCTGCATGCCTCATGCCTCCTTTGTCTTGAAAAGTGGCGCCGTCGGCCTTGATTACTTACTGAGACGCGCAATTTGTTTTCCCGCTTTCTGTCGGCCGTCGCTCCGGTCGCGGCTACACCCTGTCCCAGCCCCAGGTCTCGGCCATTCCCACTGCAATTCTTCTCTTACCAATGTAGGGGTCCCTGCCGTGCGCCACCAGGATGTTGTCAAGCATCAGGACGTCTCCTTCTTTCCAGTCGAAACGGACCGTCTCCCTCCGATACGCCTCTCTCAGGCGCTCCAGCACCTCCGGTTCAATTTCGCGGCCGTCGCCATAGTAGGTATTGTTCGGCAAATCCTCTTCCACAAACGCCCTCATAATCTCCTCCCGCAGATCCCGGTCAAGCGTACTGACGTGGAAAAACGTGAGATGATTGAACCAAACCCACTCGCCCGTCTTCGGATGCCTGATCGCCACCTCTCTCACCTGTGTCGTCTTTAACCGGTCCGCCGACTTCCATTCGCACTCAATCTGATTACGTCGACAATATTCGTGCAACTCAGACTTCCGCTCCGTCTGAAACGCTTCATGCCAGCTCAGCCCGAACCCTCCGCCGAAGTTGCGCGCGTAGATGTATTTTCTTTTTATAAATCTCTCCCTGATTTCGGGCGAGATTCGCCCGAAAACTTTCCTCGTATCTGCGATCGGCGTCGCGCCTCCCCCGTCCGGCGGCTGAATACAGAAGAAAAAGATCTTCAGCGGGAAGTGGAGGTTGTAAGATTGCTCGTTGTGCAGGAAGATGTGTTTGTCGGGCGGGTAGTCAGTGGAAGTATAGATGTGACCGCTGATCTGAGAGCGCGGCGACGATCGTTCACTGTACCCCAGTACTTCTCCCGACACGGATTTGACTAATCGCTCGAATTCCGAGACCGATTTCAAGTTGAAGCCACGGAATAATATCCCCCCATGTTTCCATAGCTCACTCTCAATATAAGTGCGGTTCTTCTCGGCCCATTCCGGGAGATCGATGTTATTTGCCTGAGGTCGCATGACGAGAGGAAGCTGTTGACCGTCATTTAGATGGCTGGTTGTGACTAATTCATCTGACGCAAGTCTTACGGTCTTACGCCTTGCCTCCTTGAATGCGTTTAAAGGCGAGTCTTTGTCATTTACCTGAGTCATAAATCATGCCCTCGCGTCAGACCTGCTCAGTAGTCAGTCTGACGCCTCTGCGTTTAGTCGACAGCAACATTTTTATGTCAGAGCCCGCCTGGCCCTCCTGCGGCTGAAGGCTCGGCCTGGTATCGGCCTTCGGCGAGATTTCCAGGCTGGTTAGTCGGGCGTCCGGTCTGTCGACAATGCTGAAAAGCAGGGCCTCGAAGTGGTCATGTATCCGGACGATTGTCGATTCTTCAAAGAGGTCTTTGCTGTAAGTCCAGCTCAGCTGAATCCCTTCCGCGCTTTCTGTTACCCACAACGTGAGATCGAACCTTGCGATTTCCTGTCCCATGTCAACAGGTATGATCTTGACGCCTTGCAGCCTCGCGTCTTCTCCCGGCGCGTTTTGCACTCCAAACACCACGTTAAACAGCGGCGCCTGCCTTATCGCCCTTTCCGGCTGCACTTCCTCGACCAGCTTCTCGAAAGGTGTCTCCTGGTGAGCGTATCCGCTCAAAGCCGCCTCCTTTACCCGCCTCAGCAGCTCTCTGAATATGGGATTGCCGCTAAGGTCTGTCCTCAGCGGCAGCATGTTTACAAAATACCCAATCAGGGGCTCGGTCTCTACGCGACTCCTGTTACCCATCGAGGTACCGATGACAATGTCCTCTTGCCCGGTGTACCGGCCGAGTAACGTATTGAACGCCGCGAGCATGGTCATAAACAGTGTCGCCCCCTCTTGCCTGTTCAAAGCCCGCAGCGATTGGGACAATTCCGGCGGCAGTGAGAATGATTTTGTGGCTCCGCGATAGCTTGGGACCGCCGGACGAGGATGATCCGAGGGCAGATCCAGCACGGGCAGCTTCCCGGCGAGCTGTTTTTTCCAGTAGTCGAGGTGTTCTTCCAATACGGCGCCTGTCAGGTATTGCCTCTGCCAATGTGCGTAGTCGGCGTATTGGACCTCCAACTCCGGCAACGGCGAGCGCTTTCCTTGGCTTATCTCCCCGTAGAGATTACTGACTTCTCGTACCAATACTCCGACCGACCACCCGTCGCTTACTATATGGTGCATAGTAAAGAGCGCTATGTGCTCTTCTTCTTTCAGTTTCAGGAGCTTCACCCTCAGCAACGGCCCTCGGCTCAGGTCGAAGACCCACCCGGCCTCTTCTCTCGCCATCCGGTCAGCCGCTTTTTCTCTCTCTTCCAGGGTCAAGTTCGTCAGGTCTTCTACTTCCAACTTGCGGGGCGCCCACTCCTCAATCACCTGCATGGGCACGCCGTCCTCGACTTCGAACCTCGTCCTCAAGACCTCGTGTCTTCTGACGATCTCATTAAGCGCGAGTTCCAGCGCCTCAAGGTTTAACCGCCCTTCCAGTCTTACCGCCCCCGGGCAGTTGTATAAGGTGTTTCCAGGTTCCAACTGATCGACGAACCACAATCTCTGTTGCGCGAACGACAGAGGCGACTTCAGACTTCCTTGACTGCCTCTCGGGGCCTTTACCAACGGCGGCGCCAGATCCATTTCTCCGGCCCTCATCGCCTCCTCGATCCGGCTTGCCAATCCTTTTACCGTCGGCGTCTCAAAGATGCTTCCGACCTTGATATCTATTCGGAATGTCTTTCTCACTCGCGAGATGACCTGTGTGGCTAATAATGAATGGCCCCCGATCTCGAAAAAGTTGTCGTAGATACACACTTGATCCGACTTAAGCACCTCTTCGTAGATCCCGACCAAAATCTCCTCGACCGGAGTCTGCGCGCCGGCATAGCCATTTTCCGCCTTGGCGCGGCCTGGTTTCAGGGCGAGTAGAGCTTTGCGATCCAACTTTCCGTTGGACGTCAACGGCAGCCGGTCCAACGCCACAATGGCGCTCGGGACCATATAATTCGGGAGTCGATGCTCGATCGCCCTGCGAAGCTCAATCGAGACCTCTCTCGCCAGGCGAGTGTCTTCGATCTGCGCCGCCGGCCGCCCCCCCGACAATTCTTGATAAACCGGGTCGGACTTGTATGTTTTTTGGGAGTCAAGTGATTTAGCGCCATCGTTCAAATCATCTACTGTTAAATCCGTGACCACGTATGCGACCAGCTGTTTCAGGCCCTGCTCATCTTCGCGCGCCACAACCACGGCCTGCCGGACCCGAGGTTGCTCACTCAGTACACTCTCTATCTCACCGGGTTCAATACGAAGCCCGCGGATCTTCAATTGACTATCGGTTCGTCCGATGAATTCGATTCTCCCATCTGATAAATACCTGGCCACATCACCCGTTCGATATAACCTCTCCCCGCCTTCATAGCTGAAGGCGTTCGGGATGAATCTCTCCGCCGTCAGCTCAGGCCTTCCCCAGTAGCCTCTCGCCAACCCGACTCCCGAGACGTGGAGATTTCCTCGCACACCCACCGGGACCGGTTCCATCCCACGATCAAGGATGTAAAGGCGCGTATTCGCTATCGGCAGCCCGATTGTCGGGGTACTAATACTCCCCCCATTGCATTCCCCTATACTCGCGCAGACTGTCACTTCGGTCGGCCCGTAGGCGTCAAAAAAAGCCCTTCCTTTAGTCCATCGCTCCGCTATTTCCGCGCTGCACGCTTCCCCCGCAGCGATCACGGTCCTCAAGTCGAATAACTCTTCTTCATCCAGCGCCGCCAACACAGTCGGGGTCAGTGTCACGGTCGTGATCTGATCTTCTTTCAATACCTTCACCAGGTCGTCTCCCGGCATCAGGCTCTCCCTCGGACACACGCGCAAGCTCGCGCCGGCCGCCAATGCCCCGAAGATTTCCCATACAGACGCGTCGAAACTCAATGACGCGAATTGAAGGACACGCGATTGACCTCCTAATCCGAATGTGTTCTTCTCCACTTCCACCAGGTTGCACAGCCCTTTGTGAGGGACCATTACCCCTTTCGGCCTCCCGGTTGACCCGGACGTATAGATCACGTAGGCAAGATTCTCCGGGTTGACCCCGCTCTCTGGATCGCCTTCGTTCGCCTCGTTGATCCTCTCTCTCTCCAGATCTAAACAGACGGTCTGTCCATCAAACTCCGGCGCCCGATCTTCAAATGCTTTCTGTGTTAGTACCAATCCGGCCCCGGCATCCTTCAACATAAATGACAGTCTCTCCCGCGGGTACTCCGGATCCATTGGCAAATAGGCTCCTCCGGCTTTAAGAACTCCCAGAACCGCGACCACCATCTCGACAGACCGCTCCAGACATAATCCCACCACCACTTCCGGCCCCACTCCTAAGGTTTGCAGGTACGCCGCGAATTGATTCGCCCGCCGGTCGAGCTCTCGATAACTTACCCACTGTCCCTCGCAAACGAGCGCGATCTGATCGGGAGTCCGCGCCGCCTGATCCCGTAATAGGTCATGGATGCGCTGATCCTGAGGGTAGGGTCTTTCGGTCTTATTCCATGTAACCAGGATCTGCTCTCTCTCCTGATCGCTCAGCAAACTCAGCTCGGAGATCGGCCTTTCACAGTCCTCCACGATTCCTCTCAGGAGATTCTCGTAATGGCACATCAACCGCCTGATCGTCCCCGCATCGAACAAGTCGCTGCTGTAGTTTACTAATCCCGCAAGATCACCACCCGCATCTGCGAACGCCACCGTCAGATCGAACCTCGCGGTCTGCGCGTCGATTTCAAGCGGCGCTTCATCACCGCCGCCGTTCTGTCCCACTCCTTCGGACTCGAACTCCTCTTTCGCCATGTTCTGCATCAACATCATGATTTGAAACAACGGGCTTCGGCTCAGGTCTCGTTCCGGATTGATCTCCTCCACCAGTTTCTCGAACGGCGCCTCCTGGCGCCCATACGCCCCCAGCGCCACTTCTCTCTCTCGCCTGATCAACTCCCTGAAACTCGGATCGCCTCCGAGGTCGGTCCTCAAGACCAAGGTGTTGACGAAGAATCCGATCAATCCTTCCAGCTCTTTC
>Ga0154003_1000044_pt1 | contig 38974 bp, 37 predicted proteins | sample TSFL087MetaG_FD_104679 | JGI IMG/M metagenome (GOLD analysis project Ga0154003, IMG submission 104679) | Attine ant fungus gardens microbial communities from Florida, USA - TSFL087 MetaG | ecosystem: Host-associated > Fungi > Mycelium > Unclassified | place: USA: Florida, Lake Talquin State...
CTCTCAAGCCGATTAAAGCACCGGATCTCATTTCACGTATTCGTTTAAATTTAAAAACAGCTAAGCTGATGGTTAAGCAGCAAGAAACTATTGTGGACAAGGGGATTAATCCTGATACGTTAGGAAAGATTAAGAATGTCATGGTCAAGTGCGGAGATCCGTTAACCATCAGTGATATTGAGAAGCATATTCCCATCTCCTATCCGACGATCCATCGTTATCTCAATCATTTAGTGGCAAGTGACGCAGTGAAAGTGATCATTGAGTACGGTAAAGTGGGGAGACCAAGAAATAAATACATGCTGAAGTAAGCGATAAATGATATGAACGATGAATGAGAGCTGCCCGTTATGATAAAAGGGGCAGCTTATTCAATGTCTAGGGTATTGCGTGTTTTCGGATATTTAGGCCCACGCACTTCTAAAATACCGTTTAGAAAACGTGCTTTTGTTCTTTGCCTATGAATTTGGTAGGGAAGCGGGATTTCCCGTTCCATGCGTGCCATATGCCTTTCTCTTCGATAATAGTTATCGGTAGTGTTGCTTTCGGAGTTTTCCTGGTTAATGACAGCAATGCGCAAGCGATCTCCTAGTGTGTCAATGTGGATGTTTTCCTTTTTAACCCCTGGGAGATCGGCTTTAACGACCCAGTCTGTTGATGTTTCATAAACATCGACAGGAAAGCTTCCTAATTGTGCCATGGTATGGCTATGGCGTTGAAAAAAGGAATCAATTGAACCAAGCAGACCACCAAGCGGATCACTAGTAAAGAAGTCATTCATTTGTTGCATTGGGCTTCTATAGATAGGCTGGAGTTCTCCGTTATTTTTACCATTGTTTTTAGATGAGTTATCAGTCACAAGGTGCCCCCTCTCTAAGCGGAGTTTCACCATTAGCATATGTTGTAACAAAAGAAAGGTATGGGCGCTTGTAATGTTTATGGAATGTGTTTTCATTTTGAAATAAATAAGGAATCCATGGAAGTTGTTTAACTTCAGGTACCGTTCTGTTTTTTATCAATCATTAGGTCCTTTAAAGGAGGTATAAAAGCAATGGACTTTCAATATGAGGAATTATTCGATAGCTCTTTTAGTTTAAGATCGGGGTATTTTTTTGTTTATCCAAAAAATGATGAAATGCAAATTCGTCAGGGACATTTATCCGCATGTAATGTTAGCATTTCTGGTTCAGAAAATGATACTTGGATTAAATCTGCATTTGAATTATTAAGTAGTGGTACAAAATTACAGGAAGTTTGTAAAGAAGTACCAAATGAAAAAGTTGACCAATTTGTTAAAATTGTCTTATCGTTACGAGTTAATTATTTACAAATAAACACCGCCAATTCATCAGAATCCAAAAACTCTTCTTTAAAATATCAGACTCTACTTTTAGAGAATAGCGACAAATCGAAATTTCTTAAGGAGTCTATGGCAGACGCTCAAATTCTCCTTATTGGATCCGGAATTCTTGGAAGCCGTGTGGCTATAAATCTAGCTCAATATGATGTTGGTAATCTCACCCTTTTAGATAGAAAGGTAATTACTCATAAAGATAAGTACCAAAATCCTGCATATGTTCTTGCAAGTGAAGGTCAACCACGTGCAACTGAACTTCGTAATTTTCTTGTTAAGATGACAGGAATTGATAAAATAACAAGCGAGCACATGGAAAATATGGATAAGACAAGATTGGCTCAATTAATCAAATCACATTCTATGGTGTTAATGGTAGAGGATATTTTTGATCCTAATCTCTACCATTTTGTCAATCAAAATGCTATACAAACAAAGACTCCTTGGATGATGGCGATGATTGACGGGTGGGATATGTACATTGAACCTACATTTATTCCGTTTCAAACAGGGTGCTATGAATGTCTTAATCAAACTCATATTACCCAAATGGATAATGGAGACACTTTTTTGAAATATGAAGAGTACTTAAAGGATAATGGGTTTATTGGTGAACTGGTTTTAACACTTGCTTTAGCTGATATAGCCGCAGGATTCTTATCTTCGGAATTACCCCAAGTAATGGGGATTATGCCGCAACGAATTGATTTTAATTCAAGTCTTACTTTAGGAAGGCAACTCCATATAAATTTAAGGAATTATGATGCAACCTTTCGAAATATCATCAAGTTTCCAAGATGCTCTGTTTGTAGTTTGAAAAATGATGATAGTTTGAATTTATACACATAGATATTTTCATGTAAAAAATTTTATTCTCAACAAAAATTTAATAAATAATTATAAGTAAAATGATTCTTATAACATACAAGGGAGAGGTTAAAGTAGTGTCAGCAGTAACGCTAGATCAAGTAACTAAGCGATATAAAGATAAAAATGCTGTAGATAATTTAAGTTTTAGTGTCGAAACAGGGACAATTACGGCTCTTCTTGGAGCAAATGGAGCAGGGAAAACCACTTCAATATCAATGATGTTAGGTTTAAGTCGTCCAACTTCGGGAAGAGTTCGGCTACTTGGAAAGGATCCAACTCAGCCCAAAAATAGAGAGCAGATAGGTGCTATGTTACAAGAAGTAGGACTTCCGAAGGATATGTCGGTTAAACAAATTATAAATCAATTTCGCAATTTTTATGCAAAACCACTATCAACACATCATTTACTTGCAATTGCTAATTTGGAAAAGGAAGCCAAAAAATCTACAGTAAAGCTAAGTGGTGGTCAAAAGCGACGATTACATTTTGCTCTTGCAATGGTTGGTGATCCAATGGTTTTATTTTTAGATGAACCAACTACAAGCATGGATATTTCTTCAAGAAGGAATTTTTGGAACCATTTAAAACAATTTGCCAAGGAAAAGGAACGAACCATTATTTTAACAACACACCACTTAGAAGAAGCTGATAATATCACTGATAGAATTATTATGATTGATCAAGGGAAAAAGGTTGCAGATGGAAAACCGTCAGATTTGAAAGCCATTGCAGGTGAACGGTATGTTTCATTTACTCTACGTTCTGATATATCGGATGAACAGTTTCTAAATTTACCTTATGTTGATGGTCTTGAAAGAAGTGGGCGGCACATTAAGATTCGTACAAAAAAACCAGACGCTGTACTAAAATCTATGTTTGAGAAACGTTTCGAAGTCGAAGATTACGAGGTTTCTTCAGGCGGTCTTGAGGATGCTTTTATGGCACTTACACAATATAGTGATAAGGAGATAGACTTATGAAAACTATCATAAGACAATGTGGATGGGAAACTATGCGCACTCTCCGAAATCGACAATTTGTTATTTTTTCTTTAGTTATGCCGGTGGTTTTTTATTTTATTCTTACCAACACCATTGGAGCTACTTTTTTGGCATCTGGCATGTCATCAAAGGTTTATTTTTTAGTTTCTATGGCAGCTTTTAGCGCAGTAAGCTCCTGTTTGTTTGGGTTATCTGGAAGACTTTCCTTCGAACGAAATCAAGGGTGGTTGCGTTTAGTTAGAACAACTCCAATGCGCAACTATATATACATATTTAGCAAAATTCTAGGACAACTCATGGTGGGAGCAACATCAACTTTAGTGCTATTTTTAATAGGTGCCTTTTTTGAAGGTGCACAATTGAGCTTAGGCACCTGGGTTTTTATTTGGATTTCTATGACTTTCGGAGCAATTCCATTTATTTCTTTAGGTATTTTGCTAGGAATTATTCTTAATTCGGATACCGTGAATATAGCGGTTAATATTCTCAACATACTCTTAACCATTTTGGGAGGCATGTGGTGGCCACTTAAAATGATGCCAAAAGTGATACAGCACATAGGGTATTGGCTACCAACAAATCGTTATGCTCAAATTTCTTGGGATATTTCAACAGGTAAATCTATTCGTTTTTTAGATATTGCTGTTTTACTTGGTTATACTGTGGTCTTTATATTAGTCGTTTTATTAATCCTTAGAAGGCAAGAAGAGAGATATAATTAATATTAAGATATGAATGTGTTTTTTTAAAATCTTTGTGTCAAAGTCAATTTTCATGGCTTTGATATTTTTTTATGCATTTGATCATCTAAACATCGATATGATTTATATTCTCAATCGTATGGATGCTTATATCCCTTAGTCCATCAAGCTTCTTCATTACAAATTCATGTGTTTTAATAAAGTTTCTGAGGAATTTGTGGTACGATGATAAGAAATGGTATGACAGGGGTGTTCGCATGGTCTCATCAACAGATGTAGTTATTGGCTTTATTGGTACAGGGGTGATGGGTCAGGGAATGATCCGGAACTTATTAAAGGCCGATTATCCAGTTAATATTTATACACGAACGCAGTCTAAGGCAATGGCATTGGTTGAAGAAGGGGCACAGTGGAGAGCCTCTGTAGCGGAGGTTGCCGCTCACTCTGATGTTATCATCACTATTGTGGGCTATCCTCAAGATGTGGAAGAGGTCTATTTTGACAATGGGATTTTAGACCATGCTCAAAAAGGAGCGACGGTCGTTGATATGACGACATCTTCTCCCTCGTTAGCTGAGCGAATTTATGAAGAAGGAAAAGAAAGAGGGATTGCTGCCTTAGATGCTCCTGTGTCGGGTGGCGATATTGGTGCACGGAATGGTAAGCTGTCGATCATGGTCGGTGGCGATCGAGAGGCTTTTAATAAGGTATTGACTATTTTCCAAGCGATGGGAGAAAACATCGTTTATCAGGGGACAGCGGGGCGTGGACAGCATACAAAAGTGACCAATCAAATTTTAATTGCTGGAGGCATGCTCGGATTATGCGAAGCTTTTGCTTATGCGGATCGAGCAGGTCTTGACTTGGAACACGTATTGAAAAGTGTGGAATCGGGTGCAGCAGGTAGCTTTTCACTGTCTAATCTAGGTCCACGTATTCTTAAAGGTGATTTTGCGCCTGGTTTTTATGTCAAGCATATTATTAAGGATATGACCATCGCTCTTAATGAAGCGGAAAAAATGGGGTTATTAACGCCTGGTCTTGCTTTAGCTAAAACGCGTTATGAGGAGTTAGCAGAGATGGGATTTGGAGAAAATGGAACTCAAGCATTGTATAAATTATATGCAGATTAGCAGAGTGTCTACCAAATCTACATTAGGGCTTTTAAGAGTTTCAAACGGATGCTATTGATTGAGCGTTTGATGAAGGATAAAATCAACAATAAAACAACATTTAGTATGTAAATTGAAATTTAGTCTTTTAACTGTTTATACTTAAAAGAGTAGGAGAGATTTAGTTTGGCTTTTATTGTTGGTCTGTTAGAAATCATTCTGTTAAATGTGGTGCTTAGTGGAGACAATGCGGTAGTTATAGCGATGGCTTGTCGTAATCTCCCTGCTCGTCAACAAAACAAAGCAATCTTCTGGGGAAGCTCTGGAGCCATTGTGTTAAGAATTATTCTTACTTTTGTTGCGGTCGGTTTATTAGAGCTTCCTTATTTAAAAATTATAGGAGGTCTGTTATTAATTTATATTGCTGTGAATCTTCTTAAAGGGGACGAAGAAGGTGATGTCAAGGCAAGTGGCTCTATGATTGGTGCCGTTCGCACGATTGTTATTGCTGATCTCGTCATGAGTCTTGATAATGTAGTGGCTATTGCAGGCGCTGCGCATAATGATATTCTCCTGATTATTATTGGACTAGCTGTAAGCATTCCCTTAATCGTTTGGGGAAGTCAATTGTTAATGAAGCTCATGCATAGATTTCCCATCATTATTATTTTAGGAGCGGCTTTACTTGGTTATACTTCTGGAGAAATGATTACTGAGGATCCTATCATGAGTGGGTGGGTGGATGATCTGGGTGTTCCTTATTTGCAGGTCATTATTTCTCTTGTTCTTGCGGTGGCGGTTATGGTGCTTGGTATGTGTTTGAGGCGAGCAGGAAACGCAAGCAAGAGCAAATGAAGGTGTAGTATGGGGTACAGTGGTTGTCAAGTAAGATAGCCTATTAAGGCAATGAATATATGAGTGAAATATCTATTCAGCATGAGTAGGACGATGTAAGGATGATGTCAAATGAGTAAACAATCAGATGTGCAGGGAGTCATAGACGGAAAATTGGCTCCGTGTTCCAAGAGATCAAACTGTGTATCGACTGAACATACTAACCCTAACCGCTATATGCCCCCGATAGAGTATAAGGACATTCCCTTGAATAAGGCTAAGGATATTCTTGTTGATGTATTAACAACCATACCAAAATTGGAAATTAAGCAGAACGATGGTCCTTACCTATACGCAGAGGCAAAGACGATGATTTTTGAATTTTTTCACAATGTAGAGTTTTATTTTGACGATGTGCAAAAGCTTGTTCATTTCCGTTCATCTTCCAGAATGGGCTTTGCCGATTTAGGGACGAATAAAAGGCGGATGCAGGCTGTTGTTGCACGTTTTTATCGCCAAGCTGATCAATTAAAATGATGGTTAAGGAGGCTGGGACAAAATCCCGCCATTGAAAAGAGTGGTATTTTCGCCAATACAATTTGGTAGATCCACTCTTTTTTCGACGGACAGGACGTGCTAGCTTCGACGTTGGTACACCGATGTACCGGGCTTAGCCGAAGCTGCTCTCTTAGTGTTTCACTATAGTGTCACACGAAGGATTTCAGCTGTTGTTTTTCCCGCAGGAGTCTCGCCTCTTTCGCTCTCATCCACTTGAGTGTACATATATCTTATCAAAAAAATTGTTGTGTTTATGATGTACAATGATGATACAACATAGCAATGCTTTCATGAAAACGAACAGCTAAAAATGATCAATCAATTTTCTATGCAGATAAAAAAATGAAATGATTTCACATTTGGCTTTATACTGTGTTGTAGGTGATTTTCTATGGTAAGATGGCGATAGAAAATACATGAAAAGAGGGTGAAAGGGATGTTTAAGCTCTTTACTATTTTAGGTAGCATCAATGCTTTTTTGGCCATCGGGATAGGTGCCTTCGGTGCTCATGTCGTGAAAGGGAAGATCACACAGCATTATCTAGATATATATAATACGGGAGTTCAGTATCATATGATGCATGCTCTTGGATTGATCCTTGTGGGTATTTTGGCCGAAAAAATGTCTTCAAATTTGTTAGGCTGGGCTGGTTGGGTTATGTTTATTGGTATTATTATCTTTTCTGGGAGCTTGTACGTCCTCAGTCTTTCTGGAGTAGGCATACTTGGTGCAATAACACCTATAGGTGGGATTGCCTTTCTCGCTAGTTGGGTGCTAGTGATCATAGCGGTTACCAAAGCTTAAATGGATGCCGTATGCGGTGGATTAGTCCCAGTCTATAGGTTGAGTTGAGAAAAAGAAAACACGCTGAAGATGTTTCAGCGCTGCACAGTGGCTGATTCATACGCAGGGGAGTAGTTAATAGGACCTTGAAATGTTACATAATCCAAATAAACGAGAGGGAGCAGATAGCGCGTACCCGTTTTGTTATCGTTAATGATGACGTGGTCACGTCCAGCTGCTTCAATCTCTCCTCGGAAAGCTTTGGATTCAGATCCACCTTCGTGATCAAATGTCATGTAAACAGTGGCAACTTTTTCTCGATTAAGCCTTAAGATATTTTCAATGTAAGATTGTTCTTGAAATCCTGCTACGCCTGGAGTATAGGCGGCCTGGGCGGGACTAACAGCTTGGGTTGGCGGTATCTGCCGCGCTTGTGGGGGCATCATGGGTGTACCGCCAGCATAAGGGTAGATTGAATGTGCATAGGTGTCCTGTTGCAAGTCTCCGGGTCCAGCACTCGGCTGTTGTTGCCAGCCTTGTAGCGGATATTGATTGTAGGACATGCTCTCATCACTCCTTTTTTACAGCACTTTAACGTTAGCTTATGAATGTAACGAGAGAATATGATAAAAAAGTTGGGGGGAGTATAACCCAATCATTGAAAAAGGTGTTGAGCACGTGGATTAACGCTACTACAGAATACTCGCTTTCCAAAGACATTCCTTTTAAATAGTGTTCATAGAATCACTTCAGCAACCTTCTTCGCTTTCCGCAGGCAACACATCCTGTGTGTCGAAAAAAGAGTGGTACTCACCCATACGTGTTGGGAAGTACCACTCTTTTTATTGACTGCGGGTTTGATCGAAGCTCTTTAATCAATAGCAAGCATGTGTGCAAATTTTTCTTTGTCCAGTAATACGCCAACTCGAAAGCTTCCGAAGTCGGCGTAACGTGCACTTACTTCATCAAAGCGCATTTCATAAACGATTTTTTTAAATTGAAGGACATCGTTTGAAAAGAGGGTTACGCCCCATTCCCAGTCATCAAAACCAACAGATCCCGTGATGATTTGTTTGACTTTTCCCGCATATTCTCTACCGATCAATCCATGGCTTTTCATCAATTCACGGCGTTCGTCCATGCTTAACATATACCAGTTGTCATTGCCCTTGCGACGCTTGTCCATTGGATAGAAGCTCATGTATTGGGTATGAGGTAACATTGGATAGAGGCGTGATTGAATCCTTGGATTTTCGTAAGGATCTTCATCGCTTTCTGAAGCCAGATAATTGCTAAGTTCGACGACAGAGATGTAGGAGTAAGTAGGCAGGGTATAATCAGCAAGTGCTGTTTTGTTGAAGGCATTTTCAAGCTCGATTAACTCATCCATCGTTGGTCTCAATAGCATGAGAACAAAGTCAGCTTTTTGTCCAGCAATAGAGTAGAAGGCATGACTTCCTTTTTTTTCGGTCATTGTCGCATCGCATGTATCAAGGAAACGGTTAAATTCTTGTAAGGCACTTTCTTGCTCTGCCTTTGAGAGGCGTTTCCACGCTGGCCAATTGATCGTACGAAATTCATGTAAGCAATACCAACCATCCAATGTTTCAGCAGCTTGATTCATGTATAAACACCCCTTATTTTTTAGGCTATGTTTGCTTCTTTCAATTTACCATGAAGAAGGAATTGGAAAGCAAATCAAGCCTTGTCTGTTACAAAATTGACAAATTTTATCCGATCTTAGGCTTTTTTCATAACTTAGTCAGGCACTATAGGAGGACATATGGCGTGGTAAGCGGGTTCTTGTTAATGCTCATTAAAGCGACAATGCCTTATCATTGCGCTCAAGCATACGTACATAATCCTTTTTATAGCTGATTACTTCTTCTGGCGTCAAGGCTGAAGAGAGGATGGTGCCTGTTTGTTGTTCCATTGTTGCATAAAAAGTGGTCATGATATCAGTCATTGTGATGGTCTGTTTGGTGAGTTCTGATAAGGAAGCCATGACATTGGGCTGAATATCTGGGTAGATTGGCTTGGTTGGTTCTCCTTTTAAGGCCTTTTGATAAAAACATTTGATGAGACGAGCACGTTCAGAACCGCTACCGTTGATACATAAATAAATTTGTACGGCGGTGGCTTGTTTGAGCCGACGTTGTGATATCCCTGCAAATTTCCTTCCTTTGACACTCATGTCATAATGTCCTGGACAATAGGATCCAACAATTTTTTTGACATCAATGTTTAATTGAAAAGGAGCAAGCATGTCTTTAATAAATGATACCATTGCTTCAAAGCTTTCATCGATAGAAACTCGAGTGCTTTGCTCTGGAAAAATCAAAGAAAGATTCCAAACGCCTTCGTCCAGCACCACAGCCAAGCCACCTGAATTTCGGACGATCACAGAATACAGTTGCGATTTCAAAAAGTCGATGCCATCTTTAAGATAGGGAACGCGAATATCTTGAATACCTAAGGCAATGGTCTTAGGGTGTACCCAAGTACGAGCAACAGCTGATGATCTTCCGGCACCAACAAATCGACATAAAGTGTCATCAATCGCAAATGATTGCTTTGCTTCAAAGTCAGGACTTGGCAAGGATTGGTCAATTACTCGCCATTGCCGTTGTTTTAAGAGATCTTTTATCATGAGGTTATTCAACACCAATCTGAGTCACTGTTCATAGTTTATCCCTATAAAAGATACCAAATAGAAAGGAATTTTTCAAAGTCTAGTTTTTATAAAAATGGATGAAAGCTGTTAGCGTGAGAGGGAAATGCTAGTAGGCTACGCTCTTATAAACATGTTTTTTGAATGCTGTTTTTGATTTGAAAATTGTTGTCCACCCATTTCATTTCAAGCGATGAACGATTATAATAATGAGTATGTTACGACAGGATGTGAGACCATTTGACTCATGCATTCGACAAACTCGATGAAGAAAAGGTGTTTAAAGATCCAGTACATCGTTATATCCATGTTCGGGAGCGCTTGATATGGGAGCTGATTGGTACAGCGGAATTTCAACGGTTGCGTAGAATTCGTCAGTTGGGGACGACCTATCTTACCTTTCATGGGGCTGAGCATAGTCGCTTCAGTCACTCTTTAGGTGTCTATGAAATCACTCGCCGACTTATTGAAGTGTTTGAAGACCATTCTGATTGGGAGGGCAGTGATCGGCTACTATGCTTATGTGCTGCATTGCTTCATGATGTGGGACACGGTCCGTTTTCTCATTCCTTTGAAAAAGTGTTTAATACAGATCATGAAGTTTATACACGAGCGATTATTTTAGGAGATACCGAGATCAATCACATTTTGAAAAAGGTTAGTGCGAATTTTCCTGAGAAGGTTGCGGATGTCATCGCCAAGACATATAAAAACAAGTTGGTTATCAGTATGATTTCCAGTCAGATTGATGCCGATCGCATGGACTATCTTCTGCGGGATGCCTATTATACCGGGGTGAGCTATGGACAGTTTGATCTAGAACGAATCTGGAGGGTAATGAGACCCCGTGGTGATCAAGTGGTCATTAAACACAGCGGCATGCATGCGGTGGAAGACTATATTATGAGCCGTTATCAAATGTACTGGCAAGTGTATTTTCACCCTGTTACAAGAAGTGCGGAGGTCATACTACGGAAAATACTGCATAGAGCCAAATCGCTTTATGACGATGGTTATGTGTTTAAATATTCTCCAGAGCTACTGACTCCGTTATTTAAGGAGAGTATGTTGCTTTCGGAGTATGTGAGATTAGATGAATCTGTCATTTTATATTATTTTCAGGTGTGGCAGGAGGAAAAGGACGTGATATTAAGCGATCTTTGCCATCGATTCATCCATAGGCGATTATTTAAATATGTTGAGTTCACACCATCTAATTATCAAAATTACGCAGATCTAAAGGAAGCTTTTAAAGAAGCTCATTTTGATCCAGACTATTATTTAGTTGTCGATTCTTCTTCTGATCTTCCATATGATTTTTATAGACCTGGAGAGGAAGGAGAAAGATTGCCAATTCATTTATTAATGCCTGATAATACCCTGAAGGAGCTGTCGAGGGAATCGGACGTCGTCGAAGCGATATCAGGCAAGAAGAGAACAGATCATAAGCTTTATTATCCCGCTGATTTCATTCATGATCTTACAACATCTCGTTCAGTAAAGGAACGGATTCAATCTTTATTGCAATAGGAGGTAAGAAAGCTATGTTAGAAGACCATGCCAAGGTGATGATGTTATTACAAACTGTGGGGGAAATTATTGGGAGAAAGAAGCTTCAAAAGATTGTGTTTATCCTACAAAAATTGAACTATCCTTTTCAGGAGAAATTTCAATTTCACTTTTATGGTCCCTATTCTGAAGAATTAACTTTAAAAATTGAAGAACTATGTAATTTATCCTTTATAAGTGAAGTCAAGGAAAACAAAGGTGGTTACCATCAATATCGTTACCAGTTGACAGGCGAAGGCGAAGTGTTTCTCAAAAACTATGACATTCATATGCCTGAGTTGAGGGCATGTGCTGAGACGCTTGATGGGGAAAGTTCACGGTTTTTAGAGTTGGTTTCAACATTGCTTTATTTTGATGATCTTTCTGAGCAGGCGGTTGTGGAAAAGGTTAAGATTGTGAAGCAGAGGCAACACTATCGAGATGAGGAAATCCATCGTGGATTAGGTTATGTCCAGCAATTGAAAAGCAAGGCTTTGTGGTGCTAGATGCTCCACGTAAATAATGAAGAGGGTGGTCCTTGCCGTACATTTGGTAGGGACCCTCTTTTTTTACACGCAGTATGTGCTAGCTTCGGTATTGCTGGGGTTAGACAAGGTTCCGTATTAATAGCTTTTCGTAACGCTCATACACCTACTTCAGTAGCCTACCTCGCTTTCCGCGGGCAACGCTTCAACTCTTAGTGTTCCACTAGCGTGTCACACGAAGGATTTTCAGCTGTTGCTTTTCCCGCAGGAGTCTTTGTAGGTTGCTTTCGTTAACGAGGACGGGGAACGAATGATAGTTTCATAAGTCAATGAGGGCAAGACAGCCCGACTTGTTTCGGCTATTCATTCACATAAAGGCATCGCCAGTATCCAGATGGATGAGAGCGAAAGAGGCGAGACTCCTTTGGGAACAGCACATGTCTGAAGACCCCGCAAGAAAGCATCAAATGCTTTCTGAGGAGGCTGAAGCCGTGCCCAAGGAAAGCGAGCATTTTAGAGCGAAAATCAGTATTTTTGTCCTATACCAATTCATTAAAATCTAAAAATAAGAATGCAAAAAGGATGTCGCCTCTACGCCTCGCGGATGTTTAAAATAAGTCACTAAAAAGATTCCGATTGAACAGAGTCGCCTCTTTGTTTGTGTTTGAATCAAAAAAAGGAAAACGGAGGAACCTCCGTTTCTTTTTGTCTACTAGTTTAATTTCAGCCTATTCATCGTTCATTTATTGATGTTGAAGCATGCCTTCCTTGCGCCTTGCTTCTAAGGAAAGCTCAATAATTAAGTCGAGCAGTTGGCTGTAAGAGATGTTGTCGGCCAGGGCACTTTTAGGTAGTAGGCTGTCTTGTGTCATTCCTGGTAAAGAGTTGATCTCCATAACGTAGGGAATGTTATCTTTAATCATCATGTCTATACGTGCATAAACACTGGATTTGAGAGCTTTATAGCTACCTAGTGCGGCAGCCTCTACACGAGCATGCAGGTCTGCTGGGAGCTCAATGACTTCCTCAATAGTTGAGGCATTGTTGTATTTTGAAGAGTAATCAAAAAATGCTGACTGATGACGGATGGAGAGCACAGGCAAACAGCGGTCACCCAAGACCGCACAGGTGATTTCTTCGCCTTTTATATAGTGTTCAATGAGCGCTTCCGCGTCCCACTTGAAAACCTCATTGATAGCAGCAATCAGTGTGTCTTTATCCTCAACAAGCTGAATGCCTACACTTGAGCCTCCTGAGTTCGGTTTAACAACAACGGGATAGGTGAGTTTATCGATTTCTTCGGACTTGAGATTGTCGGTAGCTGTGACGAGGATCCAGTCGGGAGTATTTATATTTTCGAAGCACAGGAGCTTTTTTGCTATATTTTTGTCCATGCCTAAGCCGCTAGATAACATGCCGCTCCCTGTATAAGGAATGCCAAGTGTTTCAAGCGTTCCCTGAATTGTGCCATCCTCACCAAATGTTCCATGGAGTGCTAAAAGTGCCATATCGATGTCCGCCGCTTTTTCAATAAGCTCGTGTTTAGCATTTAGTTCGATAGGGACAACCTCATATTTTGTGGGATCTAAATTTGCGATCATCTCTTTTCCTGTCATGAGGGATACTTGTTTTTCGGAGGACACGCCCCCCATAATAACACCAACTTTCATTGATTTAACCTCCATATTCATGTTGTAAAATCTGCTCAATAGTCTTAATCATGAGGCACGATTTTAAAAGTGTTTGAACGTCCAACTGTTTTTTCATTCAATAAAAAGATGGAGAGTGTCTTTCTTCGTCTGCTCCTTATCACGTGACATGATAGTGTGGAGTCTTTTGGACATAATCTAAGCGGATAGCTGGGTAATGCGATACACTTTGATGTTATTATACTAAAAGTGCATGTATGGAGGCTAATGATTATTTGAGAATGAGGCACATTCATTCTGAATTATAGTAAAAAGAGTGTGAAGAATTGTTATGGATTCTCCACATTCTTAAGAACGAAACAATCTGTTCCTAGCTACCTTGACCACGGGAGTAGCTTTAATAACCTATTAATCAGGCTTTTCCCCTTTTCTTTTTTGTCTCCATCCTTGACCTTGTCGCTTCCATGATGTTTATCACAGTATTTTGTTGGTTTTGTTCCCTTGACGTAATAAGTCAGCCGAGCGTTTGGGCAAGCATTTGTCGCTAGTTTTCCTGTATCAGGATCGATCCGAGCTTTTACAACGCCTTTAGGAGCCTTGAAGCTATTTTCGGGCTGACCCTCTAATGCGCTTTCCATATAATTGGTCCAGATATTTTTTGAGTACAAAGAGTCTGGATAGGTACTTAATGTATGATGCTCCTTATAACCGACCCAAACGGCTGTCGTGATTTTAGGCGTAAATCCAATCATCCAGCTATCTGTATCAGTCGAACCTGTTTTGGCAGCTATCTTATGCGTTAATATAGTCCTGACACTGTTCCCAGTGACCGTTGTATAGTTATTAAGCTTAGGGTCGAAAATCCCGGTCATGAGTTGTGAAAGCACGAAGCTGGTTGCCTTATTCAGCACCTGCTTTTTCCTAGGGTGCCACTGATAAATCACATCTCCCTCACGATTGACAATCTTAGTAATATAGTTTGGACTGACGCGTGCACCTAAATTAGCAATCGTGCTGTAGGCCCTTGTCATTTCCAACACGCTGACCTCTTTCGTTCCTAAGGCCAGTGAAGGAATTGCTGTTAAAGGGCTGGAAACGCCCATCTTGTGCGCTGTGCTGACTAGTTGATTCATACCGATGGCTAAGTGCGTTTTCACGGCAAAAATATTGTCAGATAGAGCAAGGGCTTGCATGAGGGTGATGGGACCTTCAGCATAATAATCTCCATAGTTTTGCGGGCTATACGTTTTATGTCCATTATCATAAGTAAAGGTGGTTGGTTCACTTGTCAAGGTTGACGAAGGCGTAAAGCCATTACGAAGTGCTGCATAGTATAAAAAGGGTTTAAAGCTTGATCCAGGTTGTCGCCTAGCTTGGGTGGCGAGGTTAAATTGATCCTTAGAATAATCCCGTCCACCGACCATTGCCTCTACAGCTCCGGTTTTAGGGTTCATCGAAACAAGGGCAGTTTCAATCTTCGAATGAGGATCGATGACTTGCTTCACCCATTTATTAGCTTTTTCTTGTAAATGAGTGTTCAGTGTTGTGTAGATTTTTAAACCCCCTGTGGCAATAGCTGATTGTGATAAACCAATTTTAGTATGCAATTCATTTTGAACGGCATCCTCGAAATAAGGGGCGATGTTTGACTTGTTCGGATGTTCTGTAATAATGTCTAGGTGCTGATTGAAAGCTTTCTCGTCCGCGGTCCTGGTGATCGAGTGATTATTGACCATGGCTTGAAGAACAATGCGCTGCCGTTTTTTAGCATTGGCAAAATGATCATCGGGCGCAAAATAACTCGGACTATTGGGGATACCAGCTAGAAGGCTTGCTTCGGCGAGTGTCAGATTTTTGGCTGGTTTATTAAAATAATAATTGGAGGCTGCCTGAATGCCATAGGCGCCATGACCATAGTAAATGGTGTTTAAGTAGCCTTCGAGAATAGACTTTTTGGAATAACTAGACTCAAGCCGCATGGTGTAGAACACTTCTAAAATCTTTCGTTTCCATGTTTTGTTATCGCTTAGATAGAGATTACGTGCATATTGCATGGTCAAGGTGCTTGCTCCTTGAGATTTTGAGAAGGATGTGATATCTGCAACGGCGGAACCGAGGATACGTTTGATGTCGAAGCCATGATGCTGGTAAAAGCGCTTATCCTCAACGGCGATGGTGGCGCGAAGCACTGGCTTAGAAATATGGTCAATGTTTACCCAAGAACGATTTTGGTTTCTGTATTTTGCTTCGGCAAATACTTTGTTATCTGATGTCAATAATTCGGTGTTTTGAGGAACCTTTATGGGAGGTGGCCCAAGGATTTTGGCATAGATCCAAAGACTGGCTATAGTAAAAATCAACAAGATAATAGAGCCAAGGATGACTCGTACGACCCATTTAAAAAAGGACTTTATTCTATGAATGTTTTGGTCTGTTACGAGTTCCATCCAGAATCCCTCCATCTTTTACAAGTACTTGTTACATTTTCAGTATGGAGTAACGCATAGGCATCTAAACGTGATGTTTGCGTACTGAAAGTATTTTACTCTTTAACTTTTAACAATTCAAATTCCCTTCATAACATGTTGATGATTTTGCCTCCAATAGGTACTCATTAGGTTGGAGCATTCGCCAACGCTCCGAAAAGGAATTCAGTCAATAACTGCTCATACACTTGTATTTTTTCTACATTTTATATAAGTTATAAGAGGTTTGGAAGTTTTCTGTGCTATCAGAAGGCGTGAATCATTTGCTTGCACTATAAAGGGATAGAATGGAAGATAAACTTAGTCTTTTGCCACATAAAATGTGAGGTTGACTTGAAATAATGGAATTTAGATTTTAAGAAGTGGCGAAAATTCGGGTTTTTTAAGGGAGCCATAGGAAATTGAGGTGAGGCTCATGGAGACAACTCTTGCTGTTAAGGTCAGGCTTAAAAGCATAATGAAGCATGCAGATGGAGATTCGGAAACAGCTGTTTTACATACTAAAGGGGTTTTATATATCAAGGGAAAAACTTATTTTCTCCGATATAGAGAGGAAGTGGAAGGGCTTGGTCCTGTTGATCATACCATTAAAATTAAGGGAGACGAAGCTCTGATTCTGCGGGCGGGGGCGGTGTCTATGCGTCAGCCTTTAAAGATTGGTAAAGATTTAGCGGGGACCTATACTAGCCCGTATGGTCAAATGGACACAGTGACTACTTTGAATAGATGTGAAGTGGATTGGAACGGTAAGAATCGGAGCGGATGTTTCATCATAGGCTACGATCTTGCTATGCAAGGACAGGCAGTGGGTCATTTTGTGTTAACATTTAAATTAGAGGGGGTACGGTAATGGCACTGGTTGAAGAGGTTAAGCAACACTTAAAAGAGGAAATTAAACAAGCCGCAATTCGATCTGGGCTGGTTCAGGAACATGAGCTGACCACTATTTTATTAGAAACACCGAAGGATAAAAATCATGGAGATTATGCTACGAATATAGCAATGAAGCTTGCTAAAATTGCTAAAAAGGCGCCACAGCAAATTGCAAAAATCATTGTTGAAAACATGGATCGAGAAAAGGCACGGATTCAATCAGTTGACATTGCTGGTCCAGGTTTTATTAACTTTTTCTTAGATAAAAGCTACTTAACAGCTCTCATTCCAGAAATCCTTCAATCTCAAGAAGAGTACGGGGCATCTCATGCGGGTGGTGGCGAGGTAAGACAGATTGAATTCGTATCGGCGAATCCAACGGGGAGCTTACATCTGGGACATGCACGAGGCGCTGCTGTTGGCGACGTTTTAGTGAAAATCATGAATAAAGCGGGCTATAAGGTCAGTGGAGAATATTACATCAATGATGCAGGAAATCAAATTGATAACTTGGCACGCTCTATTGAGGCACGGTATTTTCAGGCGCTTGGAACGGAGAGTGAATTGCCTGAGGATGGGTATCATGGAAAGGATATTGTTGCTTTGGGTCAACAGCTTGTTAGTGAGCAGGGGGATCGTCTGGTTGAAATGGATGAGGCTGAGAGAATAGATTTCTTACGTCGTTTTGGTGTTGATCATCTCATTCGTCATATTCGTGAGGATCTTAAGGATTTCCGTGTCGAATTTGATGAGTGGTTTTCGGAGTCTAGTCTTTATCAGTCTGGAGAAATCAAGGACACTTTAGAAAAGCTCACGGCAGGTGATCATACTTATGAGGCAGATGGGGCGCTGTGGCTGCGCTCTACCGATTTTGGAGATGATAAGGATCGGGTTCTGATTAAAAGCGATGGGAGTTTTACTTATTTGACACCAGATATTGCTTATCATCGCAATAAGCTAAAGCGTGGCTTCCAGAGGGTGATTAATGTATGGGGTGCGGATCACCATGGTTATATTCCGAGAATGAGAGCGGCTTTTTCAGCGCTAGGCTATGATCCGCAACGCTTAGATGTGGTTATCATTCAATTGGTCAGTCTATTTAAAGACGGTGAAAGGGTTAAAATGAGCAAGCGGACGGGGAAGGCGGTCACCTTGCGTGATTTAATGGAAGAGGTTGGAACAGATGCTATGCGCTATTTCTTCGCTATGCGTTCATCTGATAGTCATCTGGATTTTGATATTGATCTTGCTCTTTCGCACTCCAATGAAAACCCAGTATATTATGTGCAATATGCACATGCTCGCATTTGTAGTGTGCTTAAAAAAGCGGATGACTATCAGCATGATGATTGGTCTGATCATATCTTTAAACATTTACAGTCAGAAAAAGAGATCGAGCTATTGAAGCAGCTTGGGGAGTTTCCGGAAGCTATTGCTGAGGCGGCGAATCGTTTAGCTCCGCAACGGCTGACCAATTATGTTTTTGAACTTGCGACAATCCTTCATAGTTTTTATAATGCAGAAAAAATCATCGATCCTGATGATGAAGAAAAGACGGTCGAACGTGTAGCGTTGATGAAAGCTGTTAAAATGACATTAAAAAATGCACTTGAACTTCTTGGAGTCAATGCGCCAGAAAGCATGTAGAAGCATCATTTTTTTATAAAAAAGGTATTACTTCATAGGCAGTAGGATGAAAAACCCGTAGAAAAAAGCTCTGCGGGTTTTTTATGTATTGAGTTTTTCACGTTCTAATCAGGCTATCTATAGACCATGTTGGCTGCATATTTTTCTTCAAATAGTGAAAAATAACGCTAAGGAAGCGGGCGTTTTTTAGTTTAAAACTTATGATAGGCTTTTATTGTGGGGTCGTTTCTGCGGCATTGGTTGTTCACAATAAGGCGCAGTCTTAGTCGTGGAAAGAAGGAGAAGCAATGTCACATTGTCGAATGAATGATGGAACAATGCTATACTTTGAAACTTATGGTGAAGGAGACGTTCCGTTGGTGTTTCTTCATCCACCTTTAATGGGGCATGTTGTGTTTAAGTACCAGCGTGATCTTGCCAAGGATTATCGTGTCATTTTTTACGATATGCGTGGACATGGTCGAAGTACATGGTGTGAGGTGACTAATGGCGTATTGGAAGTACATGTGTCAGACTTATTGACTTTAATCGACTATCTTTGCTTAGAAAAGGTTATTCTTGTAGGCTATTCAGCCGCGAGCATGCTTGCTCTGCATTTTGCATTGATCTATCCACAACGTGTTAACGCGCTTATTTTATCTGGTGGATTTCCCAAGGTGGGAACATGGCTTCTCAAGCAGCAATTTAATATAGGTATTGAGCTTGTATCGATGGGACAGGTTAGCTATCTCTCGTGGATTTTGGCTTATAGTCACCAACGAAATTTAAGGGATTTTCAAGAGCTTTATCATTATGGGAGAATGGCTAATGCTATTATCGTTCAACATATGTATGCATGTTACAGAGACTATGATTGCACAGAATATCTTCATAGGCTTGTCCATCTCCCAATACTTGTGTTATATGGTCAGTTCAGCTTGCATATTCGTCCTCATCGTTACCTCTTTCAGGAATTTTTGCCCAAAGTTAAGATCGCCTATGTTAGCAGAGCATTTCATGAACTTCCTACAAAAAAGTATTTGGCTTTTAATCAGCTTGTAGACTATTTTTTAAAGAAAATGTGAATAACCATGGACCATGTATCTCTGCCTGAGCGTGGGACAACTTTTGATAAATATTAATCATTTGTGAATTCCAACGAAGCGCTTAAATTGAGTTTTCTTTTACTATGTCATTTTATAGTAAGGGTGATAGGAGGAGTGACAGGGTGGTTTTCAGTTTTTCGTATAGAGAACGCTTTTTATAATCAGTCAGTGTAAAAGGGATGGATCGTTCTATATCTTCCATAGCCATCTTTTTAACCTCAGCAACGCATTCTTGATCATAAATAAAAGCACTCATTTCATCATTCCAAAAAAAACTTCGTTGATCAAAATTAGCTGTTCCTAAACAGCAGTGGCTGTCATCGACAATAAAGACTTTAGCGTGATAAAAACCTTGATAAAAATGATAGACTTTGGCTCCATGTTTTAATAATTGCCCAAGATAGTGATAAGAGGCTGGTCTTACAAAGGGATGATCTCGTTTTAGTGGAAGGAGTAAAGTCACTTCTATATTGCGTTCTAAGAGATCGATTAAGATGTGTTGCATATGCTTGGTTGGAATGAAATAAGGTGTGCCAATGAAAATATGTGACTGAGCTTTGGATAGGTGGTCGATAAATAATTGCTCGAGGTCTTTTCCAAAGCTAGAAACAAAAGATATCCTACTTTTTCCTTGGGGTAACGCTGGAAAAAATGCCTTTCCATTTAAAGATTGATGACAGGTTCTTTTCCAATCATATAAAAATTGTTTTTGTAGATTTTCAACCCCTTCCCCTTCAAGACGGAGATGATAATCACGCCAGTCTCCTGTCGTGCTTTTGTTGCCTAAATAGTCATCTCCAATATTAAATCCACCACAATAACCAATGTGCCCATCAATCACAACCGTTTTGTGGTGGTTACGACGATTGATGGAGTAGATAGTAAAAGGAAATGTCGGTTTAGCTGTGAAGCCCAGCTCAATTCCAGCTGCTTTTAAGTTTTTTTGGATCTTTTTAGGGAAGCTGTGACTGCCCAGATAGTCTAATAATAAGCGAATTTTTATGCCATTCCTCGCATGCCTTAATAATATGTCGATAAGCTCTTGACCGATTTGGTCGTAGCGAAAGATAAAGGAGGTCAAATGAATGTGGTGCTTGGCTTGTGCCATATCTCTTTTTAATGCATCGATAAAGCGATGACCATCGTTAAATAGAGTGAATGTTGTGTAGGAAGAATCAAACGTTAAAGCGGGATGTTTGCCAATTTCCTTTTTAAAGCCGGTGGCTAGTTCTACTAGTAAAACGACGATTATTAGAATAATAACACTAAAAATGAGGGTGATGGTCCAAATAATTGGCATATACGTTCTCCTCCTTTGTTATTAAGATGTCCCAAACTCTTTGAATTTAAAAGAACGGTTGTAAAGTTTAACGTAAAAGAGAGGTGCTTTAGTGAACTGAATGCTTTTAGAAACCAGAATAAAAAATGATTGAATGCTTATTTCTTTTGATTTGACCTGTGTTATAATAAATCAATAAACTTGAGGTTCTTTTGTTTTTTTTAGAAATAAAAGCAGCTACACGAAGTGATTTATTGTCATGACACGGAGGGATTAATTCGTTCGGAGAAAGGGATTAAAATGAGTTTAGTGTTTTCATGTTGTTAAGATCGAGTGAAACGACTTGCTCAAATTTTCTTGAGATGGGCAATCAGGTAGGTTGACAACAAATGTCTTAACACATTATTATATAACAAGTTTTCATATGCATAAGGGAGAATCATTTCTACGCATCTTTAGCAAAGCTTGTTATGTGAGTTTGTCGAATAAGGATGTTCTTTATACGGGTGAAATCGAGCTGATTTACGCGAATGGGGATCATATAGATAAAAATTGATGAGTTAAGGGATTCGCTAAATTTGACTATGGTGATAAATAGCATAAGGATTTGTGTGCGAGGATGTGAGCCAGAATGACATTGGTTAGTGTTCTGGTTCCATGTTGTTTATAATCAAGGTTATTTATGGGAGTTAATTGGAAAGGGTGTCGTGTATGTCGGAAAAAAATGTCTCAGAGCAACCTGTCTTGGATAGAATTTATCAGATGTTGCTTAAAAAGAAGCAACCCCTTACATTTTATGAGTTGATTGAGCAAGTACCTACGGATCATCTATCTGAAGAAGAGCGTGCAGACTATCTTGCGCGTATTTATACCAATATTAATCTTGATGGACAGTTCCTTAGTTTAGGTAATAATTTTTGGGGATTGAAACAATGGTATCCCATGGAGCAACGTGATGAAGAAGTTGCCTCTAAACTGGCTCCAGTTTCAAAGCGTAAGCGTAAAAAATCTGATGAAGATTTCGAAGACGAGGACTTAGGTTTAGATAATGAATTTGAAGATGAGGAAGAGCTTTTCAATGAGGAAGAGGAGAATGATTTAGATTTTGATGAGGATAACGAGGATGATGATGCAAGTGAGCTTGTCGATGAAGAGTTAGATGGAGACTTTGACGACGAAGATGATGAAGATGATGAGGAAGAGGATTAACTGATTCCTTATAAATTGCCTACAGGGCTGTGCGACGATATAGAAAAAGGATATAAAATTTAGCGTTGCTTCACGTCCTATTTTCTGATAAAATTACTTTTGGGCTAGTGATGTTTTGTGCGGAACGAATAATGATGGGTGAAGCCCTCCAATACATGGGGGAGCTTCACCTTTTCTATTTTTTACTCATATTGCTGAGCAAAGGAGTGTCAGTTGTGACAAACTATATTTTTATAACTGGAGGTGTCGTCTCTTCTTTAGGGAAAGGAATTACGGCAGCTTCTTTAGGAAGACTATTGAAAAATCGTGGATTAACCGTTACCATTCAAAAATTTGATCCCTACTTAAATGTAGATCCTGGGACTATGAGTCCCTACCAGCACGGTGAGGTATTCGTGACTGATGATGGTGCAGAAACTGATCTAGATTTAGGGCACTATGAACGTTTTATTGACATTAATTTGAATAAGTATAGTAATGTTACGACTGGAAAAGTGTATTCTTCTGTCATTCGTAAAGAACGTCGTGGGGATTATCTTGGTGGCACTGTTCAGGTTATCCCACATATTACAAATCAGATAAAAGATGCTGTTTTTCGAGCTGGACGTGAAACGGGTGCGGATATCGTCATTACGGAAATTGGTGGGACTGTTGGTGATATTGAGAGTTTGCCTTTCCTGGAGGCCATTCGTCAAATTAAAAGCGATGTGGGTTTGGATCATGTTATGTATGTCCACTGTACGCTTGTTCCCTATATCAGAGCGGCAGGTGAAATGAAAACCAAGCCCACACAGCATAGTGTAAAAGAATTGCGCAGTTTGGGCATTCAGCCCAACATTATTGTTGTGCGGACAGAGACGCCAATTTCTCAGGAGATGAAGGACAAAATAGCGCTGTTTTGTGATATTGCGTCTCAGGCGGTTATTGAGTGTCAAGATGCTGAGACCTTATATCAAGTGCCTATTGCTTTGCAGGAGCAAAATATGGATCAGATCGTCTGCGATCATTTCAAATTAAATGTTGAACAAGCGGATATGACAGAATGGAAGGCCCTTGTCGATCGCGTTCTTAACTTACAAAAGAAAACGACGATTGCTTTAGTTGGGAAATATGTGGAATTGCAGGATGCGTATATTTCAGTTGTTGAATCTCTTAAACATGCTGGTTTCTATCATGATGCGGATATCTCTATTCAGTGGATTAATTCTGAAAAAGTTCATGAAGAAAATGTCAGTGAATTGTTATCAAGTGCAGATGGGATTTTAGTTCCCGGAGGTTTTGGTGATCGTGGCATTGAAGGGAAAATTATGGCAATTAAATATGCGCGTGAGCACCGTGTTCCTTTTTTGGGTATTTGTTTAGGTATGCAGCTTGCCTCTGTAGAGTTTGCGCGTCATGTATTGGGCATGAGGGGGGCGCACTCATCAGAAATTGCCCCGTCAACGCCTTATCCAGTTATCGATCTTCTTCCAGAGCAAAAAGATATCGAAGATTTGGGGGGGACACTGCGCCTTGGCATTTATCCATGTAAAATAATACAAGGGACAAAGGCTGCCGCGGCTTATGAAGAGACTATTATTTATGAGCGTCACCGCCATCGCTATGAGTTTAACAACGAATATCGTGCTCAGATGGAGGAAGCGGGTTTTATCTTTTCGGGGGTGAGCCCAGATGGACGCTTGGTAGAAATTATTGAATTAAAAGATCATCCCTGGTTTGTTGCTTCACAGTTTCATCCAGAATTCAAATCACGTCCTACCAAGTCACAACGGCTCTTTCGAGATTTTGTTGGTGCATCTATTGCAACGGAATCTAAAGTAATCCATCAATAAGGCAAATACAGCTTATTTGAAAGTTACCGATGATGTGATTAGGTTTTTTCGCCTACGTATGGAGGGTTATTGATCCTCTAATACTTCATGAAGGGTCAAGAAGAGGCAATGATAGGCAAATAGCGCAGCGATCGTGTTTGGTTGCCCAATTCTGTTGCCATCATCTTCAGGTATTAATGCTCTTTTACTTTGTAGATTAATGTGCAGATTTACAGCATTGGAAAAAGACTGGGGTTCAGGTTGCATCATTGTGGAGAGACCGATGGTCATGGCGCCCGTGTGGGCAATCTGCTTTGCGAGAATTGTAGCTCTTTCATCATCATCTGAACCTGTGATGAGAATGACGCGATCCATAGGGAGTAGGCGCAGGTTATTTGGGGCAAGCTCATGAGCCTTGATAAGTGAATTGGCTCCCTCCAAGACTTCGGGGGCGAGCATGTGCATCTCATCGAACCCATAGAAATAGATGCTTCCATCAGATACAACAGCTTGCGCCAGTAAGCGAGCAGCATCTTCAAAACGCTCTTCCTGTTTATCTATTATTTTTTGTAGAAGCCCTTTTAATTGTGTAAGGTAGATTTTTAACATAGTCTAGAACGCTCCTTGAATGCTCAGCACGGTATGCTGATTTATTTTCAAAAAAGGGGTTGGTGGTGATAATGAAGGATAAAAGTTGTGCTGACCCCCCTCCTATTTTCCCAATAAATAAGCAGGAAAATCAAGTGTAAATAGCGAATAGACGATATTGAATGGCTTTTTGGACCTCGTTTAATCTAAATGGTGAATTTCTAATGATGATGGGTATGGGTAGGGGTTTCCGAATCGTGGTATAAAAATAGAAATAAGAAGGGCTGGCGGCAATGATGCAGGCAAAACAAAAAATACTCATGGTTGATGATCAACCTGGGATTCGCATATTGCTTAATGAAATCTTTGAAAAAGAGGGGTACCAAACATTTCAGGCTGCTAATGGCGTTAATGCGCTGCAAATTGTGAAAGAGGAAGTACCCGATTTAGTTATTCTTGACATGAAAATACCGGAAATGGATGGCTTGGAAATTTTAAAACGAATCAAACGGGATGACCCTAAGATTCCTGTGATTATTATGACTGCTTATGGAGAATTATCCGTGATTCAAGAGGCGATCAGTCTTGGAGCATTCACGCACTTTGCCAAGCCATTTGACATTGATGAAGTGATTGCTACTGTCAAGCAGGCATTGCCTATTGAGATGAATTAAATGACCATTTTGTTGCCCTAACCCAGTGAATACTATCAGTTATAAAATTAAGCGAGGATTAAACATGTAAGCAAGGCTGGTAAGACCGACCGACCTTTTCTCATTATAACGATGCAGTGTGATATAATTCATATGTTCGAGGAACATGACAAACGGATGGTTGGAATGAAGTGTTCCCAGTTCATTTAAAGACAGAGGTATTTACATAAAAGTGTTCAGGAAAGAGAGGGGTTGGGCAAACACTCTCCATTTGGTGTGAGCCGTAAGTTGTAACAATCCTGTTTTCTCTTTTTATTTGGACATTTAGCATGATGAGGGGGAATTTTAATGCCGTTAGTATCTATGACGGAGATGCTTAAAACAGCAAGAAATGAACAGTATGCTGTGGGTCAGTTTAATATCAACAATCTTGAATTTGTTCAAGCCATTTTACTTGCAGCCGAGGAAGAAAAATCGCCAGTGATTCTTGGTGTGTCTGAGGGCGCTAGCCGCTATTTTGGTGGTTTTAAAGTGACTGTAGAAGTGACAAGGGTCCTCATGGATGAATATAATATCACTACGCCTGTTGCTATTCATTTAGATCATGGCTCTTCATTTGAGAAAGTGGTGCAGGCGATCAGAGCCGGCTTTACGTCTGTTATGATTGATGGTTCTCATTTTTCTTTAAAAGAGAATATTGCGCTTACTCAACGCGTTGTGGAAACAGCACATGCTGTGGGCGTTTCTGTTGAAGCTGAGTTAGGACGTATCGGTGGACAGGAGGACGATGTAGTCGTTCAGGATGCTGAAGCGGCTTATGCTGTTCCGTCAGAATGTAAACAGCTTATTGATGAAACAGGTGTTGATTGCTTTGCGCCAGCACTCGGTTCTGTCCATGGTCCTTATAAAGGTGAACCAAATCTTGGCTTTGACCGCATGGAAGAAATTAAAAATCTTACGGGTGTTCCTCTCGTCCTTCATGGTGGTACAGGCATTCCTACTAAGGATGTGCAACGTGCTATTAAGTTAGGACATGCGAAAATTAATGTCAATACGGAGAATCAAATTGCCTCTGCCAAAGTTGTTCGCGAAGTGTTGGCGGAAAATCCCGATCTCTATGATCCAAGAAAATATCTTGGACCGGCACGCGAGGCTATTAAGGAAACAGTGAAAGGTAAAATGCGCGAATTTGGCTCATCACATAAGGCGTAACAAGGACATAAATAATTGGTAAAAGATGCATCAATTTTATGCTTTGATAGAGCGCCACAGGACGTTGTTGGTTCCCGTGTCCATGCGCATATAGGAGTGCCCAAAGATGCACTATGCAAACAAGATTTGTCATTGATGGGATGATGGTGAAGTGCGCGCCTTGAATTCCATAGAGATTTTATGTATCTTAATATAGACAGAATGTGCATTGTCGCTAGTGATGTCATGTCCAATGTTAAGAGTTTTTGTTTTAGTATGAAGTCTCATGGGGGAAGATCTTTTAATTGCCATATATAGATTATAATAAATGAAACATTAACATTCGTGGTGGGACATTGAGTCTTGTCTTGGAATAGGTCGGGTGCTTATCTTTTAAAGGATACCTCCTTGGTGGTTATCCAGGAAAAGGAGTCAATCATGGAGAAGTTGTTAATTGAGGGCGGACATCGTCTTAAAGGTAAAATACAAGTCAGTGGGGCTAAAAACAGTGCGGTTGCTTTAATTCCAGCTACGATTTTAGCGGATTCTATGGTGACGATTGAGCAATTACCAGATATTTCAGATGTGCGCAATTTATGTGAGCTCCTCGAGGAAATTGGGGGAAACATCACCTTTGAAAATCAAGTGTTAACAGTAGATCCATCTAAGATGATACCAATGCCATTGCCTAATGGGAGCGTTAAAAAGCTTCGAGCTTCATACTATCTTATGGGGGCAATGCTCGGGCGTTTTAATCAGGCGGTTGTAGGATTGCCCGGGGGATGTAATCTCGGTCCGCGTCCCATTGATCAACACATAAAAGGGTTTGAAGCAATGGGAGCCAAGGTCACCAATGAACAAGGTGCCATTTATTTGAGGGCTGAAGAGCTGCAAGGCGCTCGTATATACTTAGATGTCGTGAGCGTTGGGGCGACGATAAATATCATGCTAGCTGCTGTTCGTGCAAAGGGTCAAACCATTATTGAAAATGCTGCTAAGGAACCAGAAATTATTGATGTTGCCACTTTGTTGACAAGTATGGGAGCAAAAATCAAGGGAGCTGGGACAGACGTCATCCGCATTGATGGCGTTCGAACCCTCCATGGTTGTCGTCATGCCATTATTCCTGATCGTATCGAAGCAGGAACGTATATGATTGTGGCTGCTGCAATGGGGGAACATGTAGTGATTGATAATGTGATTCCTCAGCATGTTGAATCTCTTACAGCTAAGTTCAGAGAAATGGGTGTGGTGGTCAATGTTAATGATGACCAAATAGAAATTTCTAGAGACACACTGTCTTTTAAAAAGGTAGATGTCAAAACGCTTGTTTATCCAGGGTTTCCTACTGATTTACAGCAGCCGTTTACGGTTTTATTAACACAATCTAAAGGCTTTAGCATGGTGACTGACACCATTTATGGCGCTCGTTTTAAGCATGTTGATGAATTGCGACGCATGGGTGCTGATGTTAAGGTTGAAGGTAGTTCGGCAATTATTGAGGGGCCTACTCCTTTACAGGGTGCGCGGGTTAAGGCTACTGAACTTAGAGCGGGCGCAGCTTTAGTTGTTGCGGGTACGATGGCTACTGGAATCACTGAGATCACGGGCGTTGAGCATATTGATCGTGGGTATAGTCAATTGGTAGAAAAATTGAGAGGAATTGGCGCAAGGATATGGCGCGAAAAGGTGCACATAGATGATGAGGAAAATCTTTCCGTTGATCAATTGTAGAGGGAGTCTTTTTTGATTCCGTGTGCATGCTTTGATGGCTATAGAGAGTGTGGGAAATACTGTATGTTGGATGGGGAGATGTGGAAGGTGATAGGGTAACCATTATAAGGCATAATATATATCCTCTAGACTCCGTTTTGAATGTATTGGTATATAATTTTCATTTATTTGTCGCCGCCCCCTTTTTTGATACCTTCTTGTAATTTCCTTCAGTAAATCGTATAATAAATCGGTACCACTTTAATAAAATTTGCCAATCGATAAACTCCGAATGGTTGTTTCTTTAACTGAGAGAATCGCTTCGCTAGTATGTTACTTTTATTGTTCAATAGATTGAAAAAGAGCTACATGATTTTCCTCGCAGTTTTTAATTGGGGGTTGCTACCATTAAATAATAGATATAATGACTCTATATGATGCTAGGTTAAATACAATAGTAAGCTGGTTCTGCTCATCGTTTAAGGTGGGGCAGACTATGACCAAGATAAGGTAATGTCTGATGACCCTCACGTGAAATTAGGTGTTTCCACAATCGAGAGAGTTTCACTCACCAAAGAAATAAAGTCAAAACCTATTTTAGTTTCCTACTCCTGATTTTCTTCTTAATTGATCCAACACCCTTCCAGTTTTCAACACAACCTATACATATTCTTTACTATCGGAAAAAATATTAAAGCGTGGTGTCTTAATGGGAATTTCATTAGTTGAATTAGAAAATATGAAACTCAAAGATTTGTATCAACAAGCACGAATGTATAAGGTTTTATATTATAGTAAATTGACGAAACGAGAATTGATCTTTGCCATTCTCAAAGCTCAGGCTGAAAAAGATGGCTTTTTATTTATGGAAGGTATTCTTGAAGTGATACCGACAGAGGGGTTTGGGTTTCTACGACCGATCAATTATTCCTCAAGCTCAGAGGATATCTACATTTCAGCATCGCAAATTCGGCGTTTTGATTTGCGAAACGGGGATAGTGTATCTGGGAAGGTACGTCCACCAAAAGAAAATGAACGTTATTATGGGCTATTGCATGTGGAAGCAGTGAATGGAGAGGATCCAAATACTTCAAAGGAACGGGTGCACTTTCCTGCTCTGACACCGTTATATCCTGATCGTAAAATGCATCTTGAGATTCCAGGGGATAATCTGTCCACGCGTATTATTGATATGATTTCGCCTGTAGGTTTTGGACAGAGAGGGCTTCTTGTTGCGCCGCCAAAAGCGGGTAAGACAATGTTATTAAAGCAAATTGCTAACAGCATTACCGTCAATCATCCAGAAGTGGAGTTGATCGTTCTTCTTGTAGATGAACGGCCAGAGGAAGTGACGGATATTGAGCGCTCTGTGCAGGGTGATGTGGTTAGCTCCACATTTGATGAAGTGCCGGAAAACCACATTAAAGTATCAGAACTTGTCTTAGAAAGAGCGATGCGCCTTGTGGAACATAAGAAGGATGTTGTCGTCCTTATGGATAGTATTACGCGCTTGGCACGATCCTATAACTTAGTGATTCCACCAAGTGGGCGAACATTGTCTGGCGGTATCGATCCTGCGGCTTTTCATAAGCCTAAGCGCTTTTTCGGAGCGGCTCGTAATATTGAAGAAGGTGGGAGCTTGACCATATTAGCAACTGCTCTTATTGATACAGGCTCTCGCATGGACGATGTTATTTACGAGGAATTTAAAGGGGCGGGTAACATGGAGCTCCATTTAGATCGCAGTCTAGCAGAACGGCGTATTTTCCCAGCTATAGATATTCGCCGCTCAGGTACGCGTAAGGAAGAGTTATTGATCCCAAAAGAGCATCTTGATCAGTTGTGGACGATGCGTAAAACGATGGATGAGTCAGCAGATTTTGTTGAATTTTTTTACAAGCGATTGAGGAAAACTAAGACTAATGAAGAATTTTTTAGATTATTTGATAAAGAAAAAAATGGCAATTAAAAATTGTTAAGCGTAGGGTTGCTTTTTTCGACATCAACTCGCATGAAGGTTGCATTTTACGCTATATATGCTATAATAATCCGTGTGTTTATACATCTCTGGTTTGAAAGAATCAGGGCGTAAAGGAGCTGAAAGAATAATGCAAGTAAGTATTCAACCTGAATATAAAAAAGTTAAAGTGCAGTGCGCTTGTGGGAATGAATTTGAAACAGGCTCTACTAAAATGGATATGATTCGCGTAGAGATTTGTTCAGCGTGTCATCCATTTTATACGGGTCGTCAGCGGTTTGCTGATAAAGGCGGGCGTGTTGATCGCTTTAACAGAAAATATAATCTCAAATAATTCTTTGAAAAAGCAGGCGAGGCAACAATTGCCTGTTTTTTTCATTTCACTATAAGATGGTATAATACGATTGGAATTATTCAGGGACTGTTAAGCGGTTTATAAGGCTTTAATTGTCCGAATCGACGGTCGGTTATTTCCTTTGATAGTTGACAGGATTTATGGTGTAAAATTCATGTTTGTCCTATAATTCTTATAAACCCTCCTACGACGCACAGGATGTGTTAGCTTCAGCGTTGGCACATGGATGTGCAGAGTAGTTCCTTAAAATATTTTTGCGAAGGGATTTTATGCCATGCCATTGACATATCAGACACATAATAACGGTTGGATTGAATGTGTGTGTGGAAGCATGTTTTCGGGAAAGTCTGAAGAATTAATCCGCCGTGTTCGCCGTGCGTCATATGCTAAATTACATGTTCAGGTTTTTAAACCTGCAATTGATAATCGGTATAGTAAAGATGAAATCGTATCGCACGATGGGAAAGCTGTTCATGCCTTATCGATTCAGCGCGCTGAGGATATTTTGGATTTATTGGAACCAGAAACTGAAGTGGTGGCTATTGACGAAGTGCAATTTTTTGAAGATATATTGGTTGATATTGCCTGCTTTTTAGCTAATAAGGGCTTGCGTATGATTGTTGCTGGTTTGGATATGGATTTTCGCGGAGAACCTTTTTCACCTATGCCGCAATTAATGGCGGTGAGTGAGACGGTGCAGAAGTTGAGTGCGATCTGTGTCATCTGTGGTGCTCCGGCTAGTCACACCCAGCGGTTGATCAATGGTAAGCCAGCTTGTTATGATGATCCGATAATTATGGTGGGGGCTTCAGATTCTTATGAACCAAGATGTCGTTATTGTCACGAAGTGCCAAAAAGTCCTAAAATTTCACAGAATATTATGACGGTAAATAAAGAGATATAAAACTAACCATGCACATCTTTTATGGATAGAATAATAGTTGTGACGGGTGTTATTTTTAAAACAATAAGCTATTTTGCAGTAGTTAGTTTTGGGCGAAGGCTTTTTGACGAGTAAATCCTGACTATAATATACTGGTAGATAGAGATTTGGTCTATTTTGAAAGAATGAGGTGAACGTCTTATGCTTGAACGTTTACAATCCTTAGAAAATCGTTATGAGAAGCTTAATCAATTTTTATCAGATCCGGCGGTTATCAATGATGCCAAAAAATTGCGGGAGTATTCAAAGGAATCCGCTGAGCTGGAAGAAACAGTGCAAGTTTATAGAGAATATAAAGCGATTGATCAAGAGTTAGCAGATGCTAAGGTTATGTTTGAAGAAGAAAGCGATACGGATATGAAAGAGATGATTCGTTCTGAAATCAATGGATTGATTACTCGGCAGGAAAGGTGTCAAGAAAATTTAAAAATCCTGCTCGTTCCTAAAAATCCAAATGACGATAAAAATGTTATTGTTGAAGTTCGTGGAGCAGCAGGTGGCGATGAAGCCGCTCTTTTTGCTGGAGATCTCTTTAAGATGTATTCGAAATATGCAGAGGTGCAGGGGTGGAAGACCGAGGTCATCGAAGTCAGTGTAAATGAAGTTGGCGGTTATAAAGAAGTCATTTTTATGATCAATGGAAAGGGTGCGTTTTCCAAGCTCAAATACGAAAATGGGGCCCATCGTGTGCAGCGTGTGCCTGAAACAGAATCTGGCGGACGCATTCATACATCGACAGCCACTGTTGCTGTTTTACCAGAGGCAGAAGAGGTTGAGGTTGAAATTAATGAGAAGGATGTGCGTGTAGATACCTTTGCCTCCAGTGGTCCAGGTGGACAAAGTGTCAATACCACCATGTCCGCTGTCCGATTAACCCATCTTCCAACAGGCATTGTGGTCTCTTGTCAGGATGAAAAGTCGCAAATTAAAAACAAAGAAAAAGCGATGAAGGTTTTACGGGCTCGTGTGTATGATAAGTTTCAGAAAGAAGCCGAAGCTGAATATGCAGCTCATCGGAAATCCGCCGTGGGGACAGGCGATCGTTCAGAACGAATTCGCACATACAATTACCCACAAAGTCGTGTGACAGATCACCGCATTGGTCTAACACTACAAAAGCTTGACCAGATTCTTAACGGTAAGCTCGATGAAATCATTGATGCTTTAATTTTAGAAGATCAGGCGAAACTGATTGACTATATGGAGGCGCAATGATGGCAATGAAAGTCTTTGAAGCTCTCAAGTGGGCTTCTTCTTTTTTGAGGGAACATGAGCGTGATGACAATGTGGGAGAATTACTACTATGTCATCACTTGAAGTGGTCACGCTCCAAACTTTTGGCCGAAAGGCATTCTCTGATTACTAGGGATGATTTTCTCTGGCTAGAGCGGCAGGTGACACAACATGTTCAAGGACTGCCTGTACAATATATCATTGGCTCAGAAATGTTTTACGGTCGTTCTTTTGCTGTGAATCCAGCGGTGCTAATCCCAAGGCCTGAAACAGAGGAGCTTGTTCAAAACATCCTTGAGCTAAAGGCCCAGCATTTTGGAGAAAATCAAGCAGTTGATTATTGTGATGTGGGCACGGGAAGTGGGGTTATCGCTACGACCTTGGCATTAGAGGACAGAGGTAGCCGTGTCACTGCGGTGGACATTTCTGAGGATGCCTTAGCTGTGGCTGAAAAAAATGTACACTCCTATGATGCAGGAGTAACCTTTGTTCAAGGTAATTTATTAGCACCTTTTATCTGCAAAAAGCGCTTTGATGTGATTGTGTCAAATCTGCCTTATATCCCGAGTAGGGATGTGGATACTCTAATGGATGTCGTCCGTGATCATGAGCCACGACTTGCCTTGGATGGGGGAGGGGATGGCTTGGCTCTCTATCGTCGTCTATGTTGTCAGTTGCCAAAGGTGATTAAGGAGAGAGCGGTTATTGGTTTTGAAGTGGGAAGTCATCAAGGTGCTGAGGTTTCTAGACTTATCGAAGAACATCTCGACTATAGACATGTCCAAACCAAAATTAACAGGGATATCAATAGCCATGAGCGCATGGTGTTTGCCCTTATTGAATGAAGAATAGGGAAAAGAAAAATAGGATAGCGATTGCTAGAATTGTCGAATGTTTGTTAGTATCATAGTGTTTAAGTTTCATATTTCCGTCCATACTGTTTTCTATCGAGAAAGGACGGGGAAAAATATGAAAAAACAGATGATGTTTGCTATGATACTTACCCTATTGATAGTGATTATTCTCATGCAAATCCAGAGCCATCTTTCTTATGCTAAAGGCAGTGCGGACCCCATTCCAGAGGATGCTATTCGCCTGCGGATATTAGCCAATAGCAATTCCGCCGCCGACCAAGCTGTCAAGCACGAGATCAGAGATGTTGTTAATGTGGATGTAAGAAGTTGGGTTCGGGATCTTAAATCGAGTCAGCAAGCTAAAAAAGTGATTAGAGCACATCTTAAAGAAGTGCGACAAACCGTTGCTGAAAAGCTGAGTAAAATGGGTCTTGATGAGCATTTTACGGTCAGGCTTGGCTTGGCAGATTTCCCAACTAAAATGTATGGCGGCTATGTCTATCCCGCTGGTAAGTATGAAGCGCTTGTCATCAGCTTAGGTAAGGGAGAGGGAGCCAACTGGTGGTGTGTGCTTTTCCCGCCGCTCTGTTTCTTAGACTTTTCAAACGGGGATGCTGTAAAAAACGACGATCATCTGCCGAAAGCTGATAAACGTACAAATAAACAAGCGATTAAGCCGATTAATCATGCAAATGAAAAAGCCGATGGACGGCAACAGTCTAAGCCAAAGGTAACCTTTTTTCTTGTTGATGTGATAGAGAATATTGGTCATTTCTTTGATCACCTTTTTTGAAGCATTATTCATGGCAGTTTATAGATTGAATAGAGATGATAGATTGAGAGAAATAAAAAAGAGATGGTGGACAGTGTCATGATTGAAATCAGCTAGGAAGAACGGGTTTTTTAAAGGTTAGGTCATGGAATGTCTGGACTATGGATACAGGTTGTTGTGGGAGAAAGGGTGCGCATGAAGAAATGTGGCAAACAAAGCATTGGAATGTACAGGATACCGTTGATGGAAGCATAAGAAAAAATGCCATGGAAGCCGCGGCGGTCTGGATCAAAAAAGGAGAGGTGATTGCTTTTCCTACGGAAACGGTCTATGGATTGGGAGCCAATGCGCTATCTGACATGGCGGTTGGCAAGGTTTTTGCAGCTAAAGGTCGACCAAGTGATAACCCTTTGATTGTCCATATTGCGAGTCAGGAGCAACTACAAGATGTCGCTAAAACTATTCCGTCGCTAGCCCAAAAGATAATCGATGCCTTTTGGCCGGGGCCGATAACAATTATTGTTCCTGCAGCTCCACAATTAGCGACCAAGGTAACGGCTGGATTAGATACTGTGGGTGTGCGGATGCCTGCTCATTCGATTGCTCTTGAATTCATTCGATTGGCAGAGGTGCCCATTGCCGCCCCATCTGCCAACAGTTCAGGAAAACCAAGTCCAACAAGGGCTGACCATGTTGCTCATGATCTTGATGGGAAAATTACAGGTATTTTAGATGGCGGCGTAACGGGTGTTGGCATTGAGTCTACAGTCGTCGATACAACGGGGGAGCGTGCGGTTTTGTTGCGACCAGGAGGTATTTCAAAAGAACAACTCGTGGAACTATTAGGTGTCATTGATGAGGATCCCGCTCTAACAAACATGAATGAGACACCGAAGTCCCCTGGGATGAAATACCGTCATTATGCTCCGAGTGTTCCAGTTTATCTTGTTGAAGGTGGAAAGGAACGACTTGTAAGTAAAATAAAAACCACGCAGGCAGACGGTAAGCGTGTAGGCGTGATTGCGACAGAAGAATGCGCTGCCTTCTATCGAGGAGCAGATGCTTTGGAGGTTATAGGGTCAAGGCAATGCCTGAGCACTATCGCTCAAGGATTATATTCCACACTTCGGATATTGGATGAAAAAAACATCGATGTGATTTATTGTGAAACCTTTACACAAGAAGGGATAGGACAAGCGATCATGAATCGGTTGAAGAAAGCCGCTAACGGACAAATCATTTAGGTAGATAGAAGTCAGGGAATTCTGTAGGCAGTTTTACTATTTGTCATCTCTGGAATTTGAGTAACGCTTATCCTCTTTACCCTTGGTACAACTTGACTTCTAATTTGCTTCGGACATGCATAGGATGTTTTTAGGCATGTTAGGAGGCGAACCGATTTGGGTGCACTTTATATACTGCAATCATTATTTGCATTACTTTTAATGGCTGTTGCCCTTGGTATGGATGCTTTGTCGGTTGGGATGGGTATGGGAATGATTCCATTAAGGCTCAAACAAATCATCAAAATTGGTTTAACAATTGGTGTCTTTCATGTCATTATGCCACTTTTGGGTATGCTCATAGGGGATGTCTTGTCTCAGCATTTTGGGAAGCTAGCTCTTTTAGCTGGAGGTGTCCTGCTCCTTTTGCTTGGGGCGCAGATGATCTTCTATTCGTTCCGGAAGAATGAACATCCAATGATACGACCGGTTGGTTTCGGTCTTGTTCTTTTTGCGCTGAGTGTCAGCTTGGACAGTTTTTCCGTTGGTCTAAGCTTAGGCATTTATGGAGCAAAAATAGTTGTTACAGTTTTCCTATTTGGTTTTGTTAGCATGATGATGACATGGATCGGCTTATTGATAGGTCGCAAAGTTCAAAAGCTACTTGGTTCATACAGTGAAGCTTTAGGAGGGTGTGTGCTATTCGCCTTTGGCATCAAATTTCTTCTACATATATAATCTCTATAATAAACGAACAGCTTGAAAAATATTTATGATTAAGGTTTAAAAAGTCATAATGTTTAAATCATAGTTTGCCCATTACATCGTCTGTGAATCTATGGTATAACTAATCTGAAGCCCTAGCTCGATGTCAAGTCTACTTTTGTTTAAAATAAAGCCACCTTTAATGGGTATAATCTCATGTGGATGTGTCATGCACATGTTTTTTACGTGAAGGGTTTATCCTAAAGAGTGGTTGGTATTTTGATTAAATAAAGGATTGCATCCTACCGTGAGCACTTTTGTTAATTTAGATGGGGTGATGTTATGAAAAGGGTACTGTTTGTGTGCACGGGAAATACATGCCGCAGTCCGATGTCTGCAGCTATTTTAAAACATAAAGCGAATGATCGTTATGACGTGAAATCAGCGGGTCTTTTTGCGCTGAATGGTCAGCCCGCACAGCCGCATGCGTTAGCTGTGCTACATGATAACAATATAGAATTCAAGCATTCTTCTAGGCAGCTTACAAGCGAGCTTGTCGATTGGGCCGATATTATTTTGACAATGACTGAAAACCATAAGCATGCTTTAATTCAACAATTCCCAAAATCCTTGGATAAAGTAGAAACGTTAAAAGGTTATTTGGCATTTCAAGAGCAGTGGGATCAGTGGAAAGAGGCGAGAGCCGACTATGAATTGAAGAAGGCAATAGTTGATAATGAGTCTAGAGCATTGGACGAAGAAGCTCAAAAAGAGTTTCAGCACGCTTATGAACGTATTCAGCAGCTTGAAAAATCTTCAGGTAGTATGGATATTGTTGATCCTTTTGGTTCATCGAAGCACGCTTATAATGCTGTTTTTACGGAATTGGAGGAACTGATCGATCGATTTTTAGAAAATGATGTCTAATCTTTCCCAGGAAATAAGTCGATAATTGCAGCATGACATAGAATGTAGATGGGAAAGCCTATGGTGATGGATACGTTTGAAATGTCGGCTTGAACAATGGAGGGAGCAAGTCATAGATAGAATCATTGGAGATGCGATCAACTTTTATAGGGAGGACGTAAGGGATGTCAATCATTGAGGAGCAAGATATAGAAGTCTATAGAGCTATGACTGATGAGCTCAATAGACAACGAGAAAAGATAGAATTAATAGCTTCTGAAAATTTTGTGAGTGAAGCTGTTTTGGAGGCGGCTGGATCAGTTTTAACAAATAAATATGCTGAAGGCTATCCGCAACATCGTTATTATGGCGGTTGTGAGCATGTTGATGTCATCGAAGCGTTAGCTATTGAGCGGGCAAAAACATTATTTGGTGCTGAGCATGCCAATGTGCAACCCCATTCTGGTACCCAGGCTAATATGGGTGTCTATTTTTCGATTCTTCAACCTGGTGATACGGTTTTGGGCATGAATCTTTCTCATGGTGGTCACTTGACGCATGGTAGCCCTGTTAATTTCAGTGGAAAGCTTTATAATTTTGTAGAATATGGCGTGGATAAAGAGACGCATCGTATTGATTATGAGGATGTTTTGGCAAAGGCGAAAGAACATCACCCTAAATTGATTGTTGCTGGAGCTAGCGCCTACCCAAGAGAACTTAATTTTAAAAAATTTCGTGAGATTGCCGATGAAGTGGATGCTTATTTAATGGTAGATATGGCGCATATTGCTGGCCTTGTTGCGACAGGGTATCATGCTAATCCTATGCCCTATGCTCATTTTGTCACAACAACGACACATAAAACATTGCGGGGACCTAGAGGTGGCATGGTTCTTTGTAAAGAAGAATTTGCTAAAAAGATTGATAAGGCAATTTTTCCAGGTGTTCAAGGAGGCCCATTAATGCATATCATTGCAGCCAAGGCGATTGCTCTAGGTGAGGCGCTTCAGCCATCTTTTAAAGTCTATTCACAACAAGTAATCGCCAATGCTAAAGCTTTTGCTTCTGCTTTTCAAGCGGCTGGGCTCCAGCTTGTTTCTGGAGGGACGGATAATCATCTTATTTTGCTTGATGTTCGTAATCTATCTTTAACAGGTGCGATAGCTGAGCATGCTCTTGATAATGTTGGAATCACGACGAACAAGAACACCATTCCTTATGATCCAGAAAAGCCGTTTATTACGAGCGGGGTGCGCATGGGAACGGCGGCGGTGACAACCCGAGGGTTTGGAGAAGAAGACATGAGAGAATTAGCAGGAATCATGGTAGCTGTGTTGAAAAATATTGAAGATGAAGCGGTGGCTGATGAAGCAAGAGAAAGGGTGAGCATGTTAACTCAAGCGCATAAAAAATAAGCGTGTATCATCAGGGAAATATTTGCGGGTTCTCTTGATGAGCTTGTTAATAGGATTATGTGTGTCCTTTTCTTTGTTTTTTGATACCTTGACTCACTAAGTCGCACCTTAAAGGGTGGGGCTGATTTTTTTGATCAAAATGACTGTAAACAGATTTTTGGAGAAGGTGAGTAAGTAGCACATGGAAAATCAATTGGCTCGAGAATTGGTGATGGAAATAATGTCACTCGCCGATAAAGTTGAATTCATGTCTTTTTTTATGTAAAATTTGTCGAAGGGAGTTTAAGGAGGGGGAGGATAACATGGGAGTAGTCAAATTACTAGATCACCCATTAATTCAGCACAAGCTAACGTACATACGAGACAAAAGGACAGGAACAAAAGCATTTCGAGAATTGGTGGATGAAGTGGCTACGTTAATGGCCTTTGAAATTACGCGTGACCTTCCTTTAGAAGAAATTACGATACAGACTCCGGTAGCGGAAGCA
>Ga0154003_1000046_pt1 | contig 37551 bp, 39 predicted proteins | sample TSFL087MetaG_FD_104679 | JGI IMG/M metagenome (GOLD analysis project Ga0154003, IMG submission 104679) | Attine ant fungus gardens microbial communities from Florida, USA - TSFL087 MetaG | ecosystem: Host-associated > Fungi > Mycelium > Unclassified | place: USA: Florida, Lake Talquin State...
AATCGCCTCATGCCCAAATTGCTTGGCACGTTCCACTAATTGACCAGCTGAAGACAAAGCATCCATTTGACTCATGGTGGTATGAGCATGAAGTTCAATGCGCTTTCTGCCCTCTGGCATATCGTCTGTGTTCACTTGTGCGGGTAGCTCCCAAATATCGTTGGCTAGCATGACCAAATCACGCACAAATGTGTCGTTTTGCACACCACCACGGACTTTAACCCATACACCCTTTTTTAAGCCTGCCAATTTTTCAACATCTTCTTTATCACGTAAAAACACCTTAACAAGGATTGAATCAGTATAATCGGTTATTTTAAATATAGCCAAGGTACGTCCACTGCGCAAATCACGAAATTCCACATCAAAAACATAACCCTCCGTAGTGATACGCCGCTCTTCTTCTGTAATATTTCTCAAAAGAATAGATTCACCCTCAATAGCATGACCAAAACGTATGGGATCTGTTGACTCTGAAGCCCCCAGCTCCTCCTCTTTATTTTTACGTTCCTGAAGGACTTGAAGTGCCCTAGTCATACTTTCCTGTTCGGTCTGTTTTTTGAATGCTTCAATCTCTTCAGCAGATGTCTTCACTCTAAAATCCACTTTTACGCCCTGAAAACCTAATAGAGCATATTGCTCCAAAATATGTTGATTCAGCTTCCTTTTTAAGGCATCCGCTTCTGCATCACTTCTCGCTTCAATGACTAAACACTGATCGATATATTGTGGTGTTTGGTTTCTCAACAACGGAGTTAGACCAGCCGATGTCATTGCCAGCTTTTCCACAATCACCGACCAATACTCAGAAAGTAAATCAGCAAATCCTGTTTGCTCTGAACATATTAATGAAAAGGACACATCGGTCGTGATGTGCCTAAAGGATTGTTTAAGCTTTTGATCCAGCCACTGATACACATGAACAGGCAGTGGGCAATCGATGCAAAATTCAAAATGCCAGCTTTTTTCTTTTTGCAGGACAGTAAGCCGCTCAATCGAACCTTTTTGAAAATATTTATCTATGATTTCATCAGGAGCTTCGATTTGTCGAAGTAAAATAACCAACCGTTCTTGCTTTGTTTTTCCTTCAACCACGAGTTTTCCCATCCCTTTCTTTGCAAAGCCTAAGCTCTACTTATTAATCTATCTGTTTCAAGTGAATGATAAATGATTCCCTATGAAATCAATAACTTCATCCATAGAAAGTTCAAGTGATTCTCCCGTTTTTCTTACTTTAACCTCTACAATCTGCTCTGAAGCTTTCTTACCTACTATCAAACGAATAGGACAGCCGATCAAGTCAGAGTCAGCAAATTTAACACCCGCGCGTTCATTACGATCATCTAATAAAACATCATATTTATTTTTAAACTCCTGGTACAACTCTTCTGCGAATTTTTTTTGCTCATCATGTTTCATGTTAATAGGAATAATATGAATTGCAAACGGAGCAAGTGCCTCAGGCCAGCATAATCCATCATCATCAAAATGTTGTTCAGCTACAGCTGCAAATGTTCTGGAAACACCAATACCATAGCATCCCATAAGCAGTGGCTGACTTTTTCCATTTTGATCTAAAAACATGGCATTCATCACTTCACTGTATCGTGTACCAGGCTTAAAGACTTGTCCTATCTCAATGCCACGAGCAAACTGAATCAACCCTTTACCATCAGGAGATGGATCGCCTTCCTTGATCATTCTTAAATCAGCGAATTGGACATGGGTTAAATCACGATCTGCATTCACATTAAAATGAAGCAGTTGACCATTCACTTCGATGACACCATTAACAATATTCTTGACTCCATTATCAGCAAGAATTGTCACATTGTCAAAGTCAGACAAGATATCCTTCTTCATCCAATCTATAGCCTCTGGCGCTGCTTCAAGAAGTGTCACTTTTACTCTATTTTTGACTTTAATAGCATTGATTTCATCCTCAGCAGCATAAAGCACCACATAAAGCTGCGCGTGATTATCTTGAAAAACCTGAATATGGATGACTGAATGATCGTCTCGTTTAGCTTCTCCTTCATCCAAATCCTGCACTACTTCATCAGAAATTCGAGGGCGAAAAATCACCTCTGCCATCTCTACATTAGCGGAATAATTCGATGAATCGGAATAAGCAATCGTATCCTCCCCCACTCCAGCCAAAGCCATGAATTCATGCGTATCTTTACCACCCATGGCTCCAGAATCAGCGATAACTGCTCTAAAATCAAGCCCACATCGTGTAAAGACATTTGTATATGCCTTGTACATCTGTTTATAGCGCTCATCTAAACTCGCTTCATCTGCATGAAAAGAATAAGCATCCTTCATCAGAAATTCCCGCCCACGTAGTAATCCAAAGCGAGGACGACGCTCATCACGATATTTCGTTTGAATTTGATAAAGGGTCATTGGCAATTTTTTATAGGTCGTGAGCTCATCTCTAACAAGACTTGTTATAACTTCTTCATGGGTTGCACCAAGAGCAAAATGTCGACCATGACGATCTTGAAGGCGCATTAATTCAGGACCATAGATATCCCAACGACCTGTTTCGTGCCAAAGCTCGGCAGGCTGCATAGCAGGCATCAATAATTCCAAACAATCTGCACGCTCCATTTCTTCTCTTATAATTCCTTCAATTTTCCTTAAAACCTTATATCCCATAGGAAGATAGGAATAGATTCCTGAAGCATTTTGACGAATAAAACCTGCCTTTATTAATAAGCGATGGCTGACGCATTCAGCATCAGCAGGATTTTCCTTTAAAGTCGGTATAAACATTTGACTTTGTTTCATAAGTAACACTACTCCTTTCAAGCTAACCACAGAGTTCCAAACGATTAAACACCTATGTATACACCATCATGGCACGGTAAAGCACTTGTCAAACGATCGCCATCGACAAAGCTTACCACGCTGAAAAATAGCGTGGTAAGCGTCTGATTGCGTACAATTAAAATCCCACGGCATTAAAACATGCACATATGGCTTGTTCAATATCTATTTACATAAATAATTTTTGAATATCATTCCAAGTGACAACAATCATTAAAAGCATTAAAAAAGCAAAGCCAATAAAATGGACGAGCGTTTCACGCCTAGGGTCAACGGGTTTACCGCGTAAACCTTCCACGATTAAAAACAACAACCGCCCACCATCCAACGCAGGCAATGGTAAAAGATTAACAACCCCTAAATTAATGCTTAATACCGCTGTCCAACGCATGATCCAAAAAATACCATGACTGACCACTTGACCTGTTAAATTATAAATACCAACCGGTCCGGACAATTGATCAAGTCCAATAGCCCCTGTGACAAGCTGTTTGAAGGCTTCGACCTCCAACTTGATCCAATAAAAGGTTTGCGTCACCCCACCTTTTATCGAATCCCACACCCCTTTTTCAAAAGGCTGATTGACCCCGATAATGCCCATACCCTTTTCATTTTTAGAAGTAATTTTTACCTCTCTAGTATGCTGGTTGCGTTCAATTTTAAGCGTAAGTTCTTGATTAGGTCGCTTGTTTATATAATTGGCAATGTCCGAAAAGCTGGTCATCGTGTGTCCATTAATAGAAAGCACATGATCTCCTTCTTGCAAACCTGCTTGCGCAGCAGGGTCGGTAGCAATCACTTTCCCTAAAAGAGGGCTATCCGATGGGACCCCTTGTATAGAAAATAAAATCACAAACACAATAAACGCCAATAAAAAGTTGTTAAACGGTCCTGCAAATATCGTTAATATTCGATCAAACAATGGTTTAGAAGCAAACTGACGATCAAGCGGTGCAATTTGAAAAACTTGTCCATTCATCACATATTCCGCCTTGCGATCTATAGAAAAATTTAAACGCTCACCATCTTCCTCTTCGTAACCTTGGATGACGAGATCTTTTTCAATATCTGCATGGTCTACCGTAATCGTTTGGGCATTTGGATAATTATTTAATTGATCAACAATAATTTTAGACACATGGTCTTCTCGGTTAAACATCAACCCAATCCTGTGCCCCGGTTTAATGTCAATCGCTTCTGGATCCTCACCGGCCATTCTTACAAAACCACCAATAGGAAGGAGCCTTATAGTATATACTGTTTCTTTCTTCTTAATAGAAAATATTTTGGGACCAAATCCAATTGCAAACTCTCTACACAAAATTCCCGCTCGTTTAGCAAGCAGTAAATGCCCCAGTTCATGAAACGAGATAAGAAGTCCAAAGATGATAACCACAGCAATAAATGTCTCCAAAAAATCACCTCTGTATGTCACGCCATAAGTACGCGTATCATACTTATTCTTTGACAGTTTTATAGTTGCCTGCCGCTTTCTGTACGGCCAATCGTGTGTCCTTATCAACTGTGCGAATAATATCGAGAGTTGGCTGCTGAATCACGTGATGCTGTTCTAAAGCTCGTAAAACCAACCCTTCAATGGCTAAAAATGGGATAGTTCCTTTTAAAAATGCAGCAACTGCCTCCTCATTAGCCGCATTCAGAACCGTTGGCATCGTACCTCCAGATTTCCCCGCATCATAAGCCAACTTTACTAAGATATACCTATCCATGTCAACTTTTTGAAAATGTAACTCTCCTACCTCCCACAAGTTTAACTGTTGTGCATCAGCCAGTTCAAATCTGTCTGGATAGGTGAGGGCATATTGTATTGGCAAGCGCATATCGGAATGACCAAGCTCAGCTATAACGCTATTATCAATATATTCAACAAGGGAGTGGACAATGCTTTCCTTATGAATGAGGACATCAATCTTGTCATAAGGGACATCAAATAACCAATGCGCTTCGATAATTTCCAACCCTTTATTCATCATTGTTGCAGAGTCAATGGTGATCTTCTCTCCCATTGACCAATTAGGATGATTAAGTGCCTCTTTTTTTGACACATGATGTAGCTCATCTCGTGTCTTATCTCTCAAGCTACCTCCCGATGCAGTGAGAATAAGCCGTTTAACCTGAGAGTGCTTCTCACCATTTAGCGATTGAAAAATCGCAGAGTGCTCACTATCAATTGGCAGGATGGTCACATCCTTTTCTTTTGCCAGAGACATGACGAGATGTCCTGCCATAACAAGTGTTTCTTTATTAGCTAAAGCAATGGTTTTGCCTGCTTTAATCGCAGCTAGAGTTGGCTCTAATCCAATTGATCCTACCACCGCATTGACCGTCACATCGGCTTCATGATAGGCCGCTACCTCAATAAGTCCCTCTAAACCATAGACAATTTTGACAGAAGATGCGCATCGCTCTCTTAGCTTATCTGCCATTTCCTTGTTTTTAACCGAGACAAGTTTTGGTCGATGAGCTTCAATCAATGCTATACCTTTATCCAAATTCCCCCCAAATGCCAAGGCAACGATTTGAAATTGATCAGGATGGTGGCGTACAACACTATCTGTTTGTACTCCAATTGATCCAGTAGCTCCTAGTAAATTTATTTTCTTCATTATCGTTTTCTCCTTATTGAGAGACTCTGCTCTATATCAAATGGAAAACATAAAGCACTGGTAAAACAAAGATCCAACTATCCACTCGATCAAGCACACCACCATGCCCAGACAAAATAGCTCCAGAATCCTTCACATTATAATGACGTTTAAGCGCTGATTCAACGAGATCACCAATTGGTCCAAATACAGCGATTAAAAGCGTGATGACCATCAAATTCATAGTCGAATCTTCAAACCCAATAATGAGCTGTAGAATAATAGAGATAATGAATGTTGCAACAATTCCCCCAATAGCACCTTCAATTGTTTTATTCGGACTAATATGGGGAATAAGCTTATGTTTACCAAAAAATTTTCCAAAGAAATAGGCTCCAGAGTCTGCCGTCCAAATTAAGATGAGAATAAAAAGAGCAAGTAAAAGATCCTTATTGCGGACTTCAAATAAAAGCATAAAAGCAAAGCCAATATATAGTGTTGAAAAAGTAGTCAAGGCTGCCTTTTCGAAGGAAAACGATTGATAAGAAAATACCGTTACAATCAATAAAATCAATGATAAGGCAATGACGATACCAATGATTGAATAAGAGAAGCCATGGTTTTCAATAAAGGGGTGTATAACCATTAAAAAAACAGCAAGGCTACCAACAACGCCTGGCAGGGAAGCTCGTTTTATTTTAACAATATGTATGCATTCTAAAAAAGCAAGGACTCCCAACAGAGCTGAAAACAAAACAAAAGGAATGCGACCTATGATTAGAAAGGCCAAAAAAAGGGCTCCCGCTAACACACCTACTATAATTCTTTGTTTCACTAACAAAAACTCCTTTAATCTTTTCCTTTGACATCACCATAGCGACGTGTTCGAAGATTGTACTGAGTAATGGCCTCTTTTAAATGATCTTCTGTAAAATCAGGCCAATAAACCTTGGTAAACCATAATTCAGTATAAGCAAGCTGCCAAAGCATAAAATTACTGAGCCGCAATTCTCCACTTGTTCGAATAAACAGATCTGGATCAGGATAGGATTTCGTTAACAAGTAGTCTGACACCACTGTCTCATCAATCGCATCCACGGATAAATTCCCAAGTTGAATCTCTTCGACAATCTGTTTAATGGTTTCTGTAATCTCATAACGACTTCCATAATTCAAAGCAAAGTTAAGAATCATCCCGTCATTGTCCTCGGTTTGAAATTTTGCTTGTTGTAAGGCATTTTGCGTATTTTGAGGAAGTTTAAATTCATCCCCCATCACACGAATTTGAACATTCTCTTCAATCATTTCCTTAAGATACATCATTAAGAATTGTTCAGGAAGCTTCATGAGAAAGTCTACCTCGTTCTTTGGACGCTTCCAATTTTCTGTAGAAAATGTGTAAAGGGTGAGTACTTTTACTCCTAATCTACTAGCCGCTTTGACAATTTTTTTGACCGTATTCATGCCTTCACGATGACCAGAAACCCTTGGAAATCCGTGTTCTATAGCCCAGCGTCCATTCCCATCCATGATGATAGCAATATGTCTAGGAATCTTTTCGAGATTATACGTTTCATCATTAGTCTCTTTTATCTGTGTGTTTCTAAAGACAAGTTTTTCAAACACGTGGATTCCTCCCAATACTCAGATATATCTCAAGTAAAAAACTTGACTCGGTTGCTGCATTTTTGTACGTTGTATGTCCCAGTTAGATTATACAATCACTCACTGAAATCACCCTCAAGTGCAAGTAATAAAAGAATGATAATTTATTTATCCACACTTCTCTAAAAATCTTAACTAAAATGCATTTCAAATGCATTCGCTTTGTATTTACAGGAATTCTCTTTAAATGTCATACCTCAGACTAGATTGGCACCAACATTTTTGTCTTTTTAAATAAGTATAAGAGTACGGCATGAAAGAAATAGTTTCCTCCATGCCATAAATGTGAATTGAAGGGTCAAACCTCCATGATTTCCTTTTCTTTATTAGAGCAAATAGCCTCAATTTTTGTAATAGTTTCATCAGTGTTTTTTTGAACTTGATCAGAAAAACGACGATGTTCGTCCTCAGTAATGACGCTATCCTTTTCAGCCTTTTTCAAGCTTTCATTGGCATCTCGACGAATATTACGCACCGCAACTTTGCCGTCCTCACCTGATCTTTTTACTTGCTTAACAAGCTCCTTACGACGTTCTTCAGTCAAAAGTGGGATGGAAATACGAATGATGTCACCATCATTATTCGGTGTCAAACCTAAATCTGCAATTAAAATCCCTTTTTCAATGTCTCCTAAAATCGATTTATCATAAGGTTGAATCGTAAGCAAACGCGCCTCGGGCGCAGCTATCCCTGCTAACTGATTCAGCGGCGTATCCTCACCATAATAGTTCACTGTCACACGATCCAAAATGGCTGGATTAGCTCTACCAGCACGTATCGTCCCAAGCTCTTTAGTTAAAGCATCCGCAGCTTTGTCCATTCTGTCTTTTGTATTTTGAATGATTTCTGTTGTCAATGTCTACTTCCCCCTGATAATCGTTCCAATTTCTTCACCAAGAACGACGCGTTTAATGTTTCCTTCTTCCTTGATTGAAAATACAATAAGTGGAATATCATTATCCATACAAAGCGATGAAGCGGTGGAATCCATAACAGCTAAACCCTCATTAAGTATGTCTAAATAAGAAAGTTTATCATATTTTATAGCGTTTTTGTCAATCTTAGGATCAGCTGAATACACACCGTCCACTTCATTTTTTGCCATCAATATGACATCTGCTTCAATCTCTGCCGTTCTTAGCGCTGCAGTGGTATCTGTTGAAAAGTAAGGATTACCTGTCCCTGCCGCAAAAATAACCACACGTTTCTTTTCCAAATGACGGATCGCTCTTCTTCTTATGTAAGGCTCGGCAACTTGTCTCATCTCTATCGATGATTGCACGCGCGTTTCGATTTTTAACTTTTCTAATCCATCCTGTAATGCCAAAGCATTCATAACTGTAGCTAGCATTCCCATGTAATCAGCAGTAGCACGATCCATACCCATCTCACTACCAATTTTTCCCCGCCATATGTTGCCCGCACCAACCACGATGGCGACTTCCACATCTAATTCTAGTATTTCTTGGATTTGACGTGCAACAGATTTTATCACTTTAGGATCAATTCCATAACCTTGATCACCAGAAAGTGCTTCACCGCTCAACTTTAACACAATCCGTTTATATTTGGAACTTGCTACCACGGCGAGTCACGCTCCTTCTTGCTTTCATCGTCTTAAATTACCAACTGTTGTTTCTCCTCTGTGAAAATAGGGAACACAATGTGTTCCCTATCTGTCATTATACCATGTATTCGATTATTTTTTCATTTGTGCTTGTACTTCTTCAGCAAAGTTTTCTTGACGTTTTTCCATACCTTCACCCACTTCATAGCGGACAAAATTCTTCACTTCCAGTCCTTTAGCGGCAAGGTATTTTTTCACCTTTTGATCAGGATCCTTAACAAAATCTTGATCATCAAGACAAATTTCCTCTAAAAATTTATTCAAACGACCTTGCACCATTTTTTCAATGATGTTTTCAGGCTTGCCTTCATTTGACGCTTGTTGCTTAAGCACTTCTTTTTCATGCTCTAATTCAGAATTTGGAACATCGTCTTTATTGATATACCTTGGGTCATTTGCGGCAACATGCATGGCAATATCTCTAGCCGCCTCATCATCAATTCCTTTTAATACAGAAAGCGCAGCAATACGACCGCCCATATGAATGTAGCCTCCAAAGCTTTCTTCATCTGTTTTTTCAATAACCACAAAGCGACGCAGAGAAATTTTTTCACCAATTTTAGCTACAACTTCATTGATACTATCATTCAACGTTTTATCGCCACTCTTCAAAGCAAGAACATCATCAAGAGCAACGGGCTTTTCCTTGATAAGCAACTCTAAAATGTCATCAATTAACGTTATAAACTGCTCATTTTTAGCAACAAAATCTGTTTCTGAATTAACCTCAACAATAGCAGCGGTATTGCCATCTATTTTAATTTTAGCTAAACCTTCAGCTGCTACACGATCGGCTTTCTTCGCCGCTTGTGATATTCCTTTTTCACGAAGAAAATCCACTGCTTTATCGAGATCGCCATCTACCTCTACTAAAGCTTTTTTGCAGTCCATCATACCTGCCCCTGTTTTTTCACGTAATTCTTTCACTAGCTTCGCATTAACTGACACAGCATTTCCTCCTTATAAATAGGCAACACATCATTTTTTATTACTTAACACGCTATCAACTTAACCATTCGAAGCAATGACTGTCGCACAACATATCTTGTTTTCTAAATTAAAAAAGCGATAAAGGGTTATCCGCCCCTTATCACCCTTTTGTTGTTACACGACATTATTCAGCTGTAACTTCTTCTGTTACTGCTTCTTCCGTTACTGCTTCTATTTTCTCATCCACAACCTCTGTTGTTTCAGCTTTTTCCACAACTTCTTCGGGTGCATTTTCCTCACCTTGATGAGCTTCAAGAATCGCATCAGCTATTTTAGCAGTGAGAAGCTTGACTGCCCGAATGGCATCATCATTACCTGGAATGACGACATCAATTTCATCAGGATCACAGTTCGTATCTACGATGGCAATGACTGGAATATTCAATTTATGAGCTTCAGCAATAGCAATGCGCTCTTTCCTAGGATCCACAACAAAAAGTGCATCCGGAAGTTTTTCCATGTCCTTGATACCGCCTAAAAACTTTTCTAGACGCTCATGTTCTTTATTTAAACCAATGACTTCCTTCTTCGGTAACACATCGAATGTTCCATCTTCACGCATTTTTTCAATCTGCTTCAGACGATTGATCCGTTTGCGAATGGTTTCAAAGTTGGTCAATGTTCCACCCAACCAACGCTGGTTAATATAATACATGCCAGAGCGTTCAGCCTCAGATTTCACAGAATCTTGAGCTTGTTTTTTCGTGCCGACAAACAAAAAGCGTCCTCCATCTACAGCAAGGTCTCTTACAAAATTGTAAGCTTCTTCGACCTTTTTAACGGTTTTTTGTAAATCGATAATGTAGATACCATTTCTTTCTGTAAAGATATATGTCTGCATTTTCGGGTTCCAACGACGTGTTTGGTGACCGAAGTGAACACCTGATTCCAACAGTTGTTTCATTGAGATAACTGCCATTTTTCAAAATCCTCCTTGTTTTTTCCTCCGCTCACTTCATTTTTGTACAAGACTCTAAAATAGAGCAACGCTGCACAAATCAATGAACGTGTGTATTGACACCAAAAGATAGTATAGCATACATCCTTTTCATTGACAATAGTCAACAGTTTTTTCTCAACTCTCTATCATGAATCAAAGCCTTCGTTTACTATGAATATTAATAATCAGCTCAACCTCTCCTTTGCCTTGATTGAGTTGTTGAGCGATAGCATCCACACTCGCTCCTGATTCATGAAGCTGTAGAATCTTTGAAGTAACTGACTGTTCCAAGGTATCCTCTACATCTTCCATCGGAGGGTCATCGGGACTATTCTCTTGAATGAATGTTCGTAACTGTTCAGAAAAAGTTGCTTTATTTTCTTTAGATACTGATTGATCGAAGCTTGTATCCCCCGCTGATTGTTTTTCAACTGTGCCAGATTCAGTTTGTATTGCCTGAGGCTCAAGACCTTTATCTGTATTATTTAATCTTTTAATTTGCTTAATCAACTCATCATTTTCCTGACGTATTTCTTCCAAATAATGCTCAAGTGTTATTTGAATACTTTCTCTATCAACACCATCGGTCACATCATGCTTGAATTTATTCATTCGCTGAACAAGCAACACGATGATATAAAACGAAATGAGATGAAGACATAGGCTAAAAATAATGAGTAGGTATTCCAACGACGACCCTCTCCTTTTATCATGCTTACATATCATTAAACAGCGCACTAGCCTCTAATACCTTTTTTAACTTCAACAGCGCTTTTGAGTGAATTTGTGATACTCTTGATGTTGAAACAGAAAGCACCTTCCCAATTTCTGTGAGAGTTAATTCCTCAAAATAAAAGAGACTGACCACCAATTGTTCTTTGTCATTTAAATGAGTGAGTTGTTCTGATAGAGCTGTTATCATCTCTTCCTTAATCAACTTTTGTTCAGGCTTTTCAACCTGTTTATCCTCTATTAAGTGAGCGATTTGATCATGACGATCATTTGACAAAAATTCGTCATCAATAGAAATCATATTACCTAGAAAACCATCAGTAATAGTTCCTTCCACTTCCTCGATAGAGATTTCCATTTCACTTGCAATCTCCTCTATAGTCACATTTCTTTTATATTTTTGCTCTAAGTGTTCAACAACAGCATCAATTTTTTTGCCTTTTTCACGAAGTGTCCTTGGAACCGGATCATCACGTCTTAGTCCATCGAGGATAGCTCCACGTATTCTAAAGGAAGCATATGTATCAAATTTCAGCTCTCTTTTTGCTTCAAATTTAACCAACGCATCGTACAAACCCATATAACCATAGCTCATCAACTCATCGCGTGATACCGTTTTGGGTAGACCAACTGCAATTCTCCTAACATGAAACTGCACTAATGGCTCATAACATTTTATCAGAAAATCAGCAGCATCTGGATCTCTCTTTTCCAGCCATTCTTTCCAATAGAACTGTTGCTCCTCTTTCATTGTATCTGGCACGACGCAAACCTCCTATCACACATCCTAGGATCAAATCGTTTTATCGCCTTTGGTAAATGTATGAATATGCAACTCTTTTGTCTCGTTAATAAATCGAATCGTCCTACCAAAATTTCCTCCGACGTCTTCCCCCTTAATCGGGAGATGAAAAGAGTCAAGCTGCTCTTTCACCGCCTCAACATTGCGCTGACCAATATTCGCAGTCCAACTGATGGTCGCTCGAAACATCTCCGCTCCTCCAGCCATTTTTGCTCGAATATTTTCTTTAATAGCCCCTTGTGCGAGCACTTGCCTTAGTAGCTCAGGCACAGCGGTGTTGGCAAATTTCCCTGGCAAATGAGCTTTACCACGACTAAGTTCACTGTCTGGAAGCATGATATGCACCATGCCAGCAATTGGTTGTTGTAAATCATACAAAACAAGCCCCACGCAGGAGCCCAATCCTGCACATCGCAAAGCCATTTGATCATGAGTCAATTTCATATCGGATAAACCAACCACTAAACTATTAACCATTCTGTCACTCCATCTGCCTTAAAAGTAGAATTAAGAAATTGGAATCAGGTAAAAAAGTAAGCATGCTGTTGATCGCCGTCTGAAAACATAAAAGAAGCCAATGCCTCTTATTAGCCTTTTCTTTAGCTGAGTTTCGAAGTCAAATCTCTATTTGCTTGATTAATGTAATATCATTTGGATCTAATACTTGATCCAAATTCAATAAAATCATCAGTCCGTCTTCAAGTCTAGCTACTCCATTTAAATATTTGGCATGAATACCACCGGCAACCTCTGGAACCGGATCAATTTCATCGCTATGGATGTCAAGCACATCCCTTGCTGTATCAATAAGCAAAGCCACGCGAATATCTTCTGATTGAACAATCGCTAGACGGGTTGATTCAATTATTTTACTCGTACCCCTATCAAATTTGATTAGCAAGTCTATCACCGGCAAAATCGTTCCCCGTAGATTAATAACACCCTTAATAAATGATGCTGCATTAGGTATGCGAGTAATATTCATTGGCTTTTCAACAGATATCACTTGTTCAACAGGTGCACCATATACTTCATTATTTAATGAAAAAACCATGTACTTATTAACCTCTGTCATTTTTTCACTCTCCCCTATTATGAAATCATCGACATACAATCTAAAATTAAGGCGACTTGACCATTGCCCAAAATTGTTGCTCCAGCAATAGAATGAACGTCTCCTAAGTAATTACCTAGCGACTTAATGACAATTTCTTGCTGTCCAATAAAGCGGTCAACTGCAAAACAAGCCATCTCTTTATCGTTTTGTACAATGATGGTGGGAATGTATTTATTGTGCTGAATCCCATCCCCAGATACTTGTAAAACCTGTTGGAGCCGTCGAAAAGGGATCATGCGTCCTCGATACTCATACATCTCTTCACCATTTGCCTTCATCAAGCTATCTTCCGTCACCAAGGCGGTTTCCACAATAGAGTTAAGTGGCAAGGCATACGTTTCCTCTTGAACATTAACCAACATCGAAGAAATAATAGACAGCGTCAACGGCAACTTAATAGTGAATATCGAGCCCCGTCCTTCCTCTGAATCCACATCAACCGTTCCACCCAAGGATTCAATTTTATTCTTAACAACATCCAATCCAACACCACGACCAGAAATATCAGATACTTTATCAGCTGTACTAAAACCTGAATGAAACATGAGCTCGTACACTTCCTTATTGCTCAACAACTCAACCTCTTCTATAGATATCAAGCCTTTTTCCACCGCTTTACTCGCTATTTTATTACAATTAATCCCAGAACCATCGTCTTCAATTTCTATAAAGACATGATTGCCACTGTGGTAAGCCCTGAGCATAATTCGACCGATTTCATCTTTATTAGCATCACGGCGCTTCTCCGGTAATTCAATCCCATGATCCATCGAATTGCGAATAAGATGCACAAGCGGATCACCGATTTCATCAATGACATTGCGATCTAACTCGGTATCCACACCGACCATTTCCAAGTTGATCTTCTTTCCCAAGTCTTTAGATACACTACGCACCATTTTTGGAAAGCGATTGAATACTTGTTCAATCGGTTCCATTCTCAAGTTCAAAATAATATCCTGTAGATCCCCCGACGTTCGCTCAACTTCTTCAACTGTTTCATTAAGCTCTTGGTCCTTAAGACGGCGAGCAATCATTTCTATACGACCTTTATTAATAATAAACTCTTCAAATAAATTCATTAGTTCATCTAATCTTTGTGTACTCACCCGAATGGTTCGATTGGCCGATTTCGCCTTTGTTTTAGAGGTGACAGCACTAGTAGCCATTTGATTCTGATAGGTCACTTGCTGAGAAGCCGCTTCTTCTAAACCTAAACCGATTGATTCTTTGTCTAAAGCAGATACATGGATGCTATCAACTTCGGACACACCCATTAATTTTGCTTGAATGTCACGCGCATCATTCTTAGTAATGAGCTTGATTGCAAAGGTAGAATCAAACTCCCCCTCTTCAATCACCTCAACAACGGGGATGGTTTCAATAATCTCTCCTAACTGCTCAACAATCTGGAAAACCATATAGGCCCGAGCCACTTTCAGTACGCACTCTTTACTTAAAATCACTTCTATCTGCCAAACATTAAACCCTTGGTCCTTTGCTTGTTCAATCACGTCAGAAAGAAAATCATCGGAAGGATGGATTTCAGTTGTTGTTGACTGAGACGGATACCTTTCTTGCTCACCCATGACTTGCTTCAACTCAGTCATAATCTTAGAAATATCGACATCATCTCGCCCGCCACCAGCAATCCTATCCACCATCTTTTCGAGTTGATCGGCAGCTGAAAACAATGTATCGATAATCGTACCATCGATCATTGTTTCATTATTTCTAATAGCATCAAGAATATTTTCAAGCTGATGTGTCAATTCCATCATCGTATCAAATCCCATACTCCCTGCCATTCCTTTTAAAGTATGAGCAGATCTAAATATCTCATTAACAACCTCTAGATTATCATGCGATTGCTCTAAATCTAGTAATCCTTTATCCATGTTTTGTAGGTGTTCACGACTTTCCTCTAGAAACAAGTCCAAATATTGGTTTGTATCCATCAACTCATACCTTCCTCATTTATTTGTTTGATGACTGCAGAAGAAATTTCATCAAGATTTACTATCTCATCTACTAAACCCGTTTGTATCGCTGCCCTTGGCATGCCAAAGATGGTTGCAGTGGCTTCTGATTCAGCGATAGCATAGACATGACTTACTTTTTTTAATGTCTTTAAACCATCGGCACCATCGACCCCCATCCCTGTTAAAGTGACGGTAAGAACATGATCAACCTGGTGTTCAGCGACGGATTCCAGCAACACATTATAACAAGGACGCAATCCCCTAACTGCTGGAGAATCGTCAATATGAAATGCTAATGAACGACCGACAGTCTGGATACGTGTTTGCAATCCTCCAGGCGCAATGTAAATGGTTCCTTTTTGCAACAATTCACCATGGATAGCTTCCTTCACAGTTACCGGTAACCACTCATTTAATTTTTGCGCCAATGAATGTGTAAACAATGGTGGCATGTGTTGAACGACAATAACAGGAATAGACAAATCTCTTGGGAACTGAGCCAAGACAGTACGCAAAGCTTTCGGACCCCCTGTTGAAGAACCAATGCAAATCAATTTAAGACATGTGTTCTTTTTGCGTTCCACTAAGGGGGGTGTGACTTGATCATCGGGTAACCTTATCGCTCGCTTAACAGCATAGCGCCCAACATTTAATATCTTTTCGATTAAACTTTCTTTGACTTTATGTATATCTAAAGAGATTTCACCCGAAGGCTTAGCAACAAAATCCACAGCTCCCAGTGCCATAGCCTCGATCGTAACATCTGCTCCCTCAGCGGTCAGACCGCTCAACAGGATAATCGGTACAGGTTGTTCTCTCATCACATGTTTTATCACTTCAAAACCATTTAATTTAGGCAAATTAATATCTAACGTCACAACATCTGGTAAAAACATCTTGATTTTTTCTAAGGCATCTTCACCATCGCGTGCTGTTGATACCACTGTCATACGAGGGTCTTCATTAATCATGTCAGATATGAGCTTTCTCATAAAAACCGAATCATCAACAACAAGAACTCGAATGGGTTCCATACTATACTCACACCTTCTTGCGAAATAGATACCTTAACTTCATAATAAAATTGTCCATTGTATCTTGCTGTTGACCAAGGTGATCAGCAAGATAATTCGCTGCCAATTCCGTTATATTCACAGCAACCCTTGCCTTTGGATCAGCTTCCAAAAGCACTTTTCTTAACTTTACAGCTTTGATCACTGCACGATCTCTTGGCAAACATCCTAACAAGACAAGTTCCTTATTTAAAAACTGCTTTGCTACATTTGACAATTTTCTCCATGTTTCATCTGCCTCTTTTTCATTATCATAACGATTAATGACACAGCGTATAGGAATTTCTGGCGAATATTTATGAACGATTTTGACAACAGCATAAGCATCGGTCAAAGCAGTAGGCTCTATAGTTGTAACCAGTAAAATCTCATGGACAGCACTCACAAACTTTAAAGTCGATTCATTTATTCCAGCCCCAAAATCAAAAATGATGATATCAAAATCCTTTTTTAAACTCTGAAGCTGTTCAATAAAATAAGCAAATTTATCATCATTTAATTGAAATAAATCGGAGAGTCCACTGCCACCTGTTAGCACAGATAAACCGCTTGAATGTGTGTTCAAAACGTCATGAACAGGCAAGCGTTGATCAATCATATTGACAATGCTATAACGAGAATCCATACCGAGCAATATATCGATATTGCCCATGCCAATGTCTAAATCAACCAATAATGTCCGCTGTTTAGCATTGTTTAGAGCTAAGGCAAAATTAGAAGAAAATATAGATTTTCCCACGCCTCCTTTTCCGCTCAGAACCGCAACAATTTTTGTTTTGTATTCTTCATCCAACTGATTATGCTTCTCCATTCGCTGTCTAAGAATTTCAGCTTGATCAGCCACGCCATACACCTTCTATCAGTTGATTAATAATCATGCTTTTCTCAGCTTTGACGATATCATCAGGGACATTTTGCCCATTGGTAAAATACGCAACGCCCAAGTTATGAGAAAGGATCACATTGACTATTGAGCCAACAGATAAGGTTTCATCTAGCTTAGTAAAAATATAACCAAACAATGCAAACCCTGAAAATAATTGGGCAATATGCTCAATATCTTCACTCTTTGCAGTAGCGCTTAAGACAAGATAATTTTTCAGCATCTTTGCATTGCCAAACAATCGTGCAATCTCCTCGATATACATCCGCTGTTGATAATTTCTTCCAGCTGTATCAACAATGATCAAGTCAACATCCCGAAGCTCAGTCATCGCCTCTTTAAATTCATCCTGTGTATAGGCAACTTTAACGGGAACATTCAAGATTTTGGCATAAGTCTTGAGTTGATCTATTGCCGCAATTCGATACGTATCCGTTGTGATAAAGGCGACTTTTTTATTTTGTTCTAAAACGAACTTAGAAGCGAGCTTAGCCGCTGTCGTTGTTTTCCCTACTCCAGTTGGTCCTACCAATGAAATGACCTTGGTTTGTTCATCTACTTCTTCAAACGGAATTGAAGTCAATCGATCTAACAATGCCTGTCTGAGTAGCTGCTTCAAATCATCTTGTGTTACAGAATGCTGTGAGGTAAACCAAGCCTTTAACAAAGTTTGAAGAAGCTGGTTGACACTCTCTTCAAACAGCCCAGCTCTTATTAAGCGTTCATGAATCACTTTGATTTCTAGCGGCAATGGGCTGGTCCATGAATCAGACATCGCTTGCAGAGAAGCGTTTCTAGATTCTCGCTCAGGAGAATGTTGTAGAGGATCTATTTTACGTTCAAAAGTGGGTACTTCTAATGGCTTTGCTACTTTAACAGGACTTGAATCAGTCATCGGCAAAGCACTCAACGATTCAGAAGGTGACACTACCTGATCAAGAGCTACCACAACTTCAACTGCCGACTTACTCTTGAATAAATGAGTCAATCCGCGCTTTTTCACCTGTTTTGAATAAAGAATAACAGCGTTATTTCCCAATTCTTTCTTAACCATGCTCATAGCTTCTGGCATTGTATCTGCAACATATTTTTTTATTTTCATGAGATACTCACCACCCCGATACTCTGAATCTCAACATTCGGATCTAATTCATTGTAAGACAATACGACAGCTTGAGGTAAAGACCGATCAATCGTTTGTTTAACATACAAGCGAATGGCTGGTGAACACAGAATAATTGGTTCTTGATCAAATTCACTATGCTCATCGATACCCTTAGCAATCTGTTCCACGATATTTTGGACAGTATTTGGCTCAAGTGCTAGATAATTACCATGTTCCGTTCTTTGAACAGCATTAGAAATCTCTTCTTCAAGTTGCGGATTTAATGTCATAACCTTCAATAGATTATTCTTCACATATTGCTGAGATATCTGCCTTGATAACCCTTGTCGGACATATTCGGTTAAAAGATCGGTATCCTTTGTCATTTGACCTGCGTCGGCCAATACCTCAAAAATGACTGGAAAATTGCGTATGGAGATATGTTCACGTAGCAGGTTCACCAGCACCTTTTGGATATCCCCAACACTCAATGGTTCAGGTGTCACTTCATTGACTAAGGTTTCATCATTTTCCTTCAAATGATCAATAAGTTGCTTCGTTTCCTTACGACCAAGTAACTCATGACAATGTCGCTTAAGCAGTTCTGTAATATGAGTTGACACAACAGAAGGAGGATCGACCACAGTATAGCCAAGCAACTCCGCCTGCTCTTTCATGTCCTCCCCTATCCATTTTGCCGGTAATCCGAACGCAGGTTCAATGGTATCTACACCTTTAATAGACGGGTCATCCTCACCAGGGCTCATGACCAAATAATGATCTAACAAGATACGTCCCTTAGCAATTTCCGATCCTTTGATTTTAAGACGATATTCATTCGGCTCTAGTTGGATATTATCTCGAATACGGACAACAGGAATAATTATGCCAAATTCTAAAGCCAACTGCCTACGGATCATGACAATACGCTCTAATAAGTCGCCACCCTGATTAGCATCTGCTAGGGGTACAAGAGCATAGCCAAATTCAAATTCAATCGGATCGTTCTCAAGTAGATCAACAACAGTATCTGGACTTTTCAAGTGTTCCTCTTCAATGCCCGCCGCTAACTCATTCTCTTTCACCTGCTCCTTAGCATGTTGTCGAGAGAGGAAATAACCACTGATAAATAATAGAAAGGCAATTGGAATCGTTATGACAAAACCAATCGGTGTAAATCCCAGTAAAAGAATAACACCACCGGTAATATATAACATCATTGGATAGGCGAGAATCTGCTTCGTAATATCCTGTCCCAGATTGCCTTCTGAGGCTGCTCGGGTCACGATAATTCCCGTAGCGGTCGAAATGAGCAAAGCAGGAATTTGACTTACAAGTCCATCCCCAACTGTTAACAACGTATAATTATGCGTAGCATCTCCAAAGCTCATACCCATCTGTACCACACCAATGATAATCCCAACGATCATATTGATAACAACGATGATGATTCCGGCAATAGCATCCCCTTTAACAAACTTACTTGCACCGTCCATCGCTCCGTAAAAATCAGCTTCCCTACCTATCTTTTTACGTCTGCGTCTTGCTTCCTTTTCATTTATTAACCCCGCATTAAGGTCCGCATCAATTGCCATTTGTTTTCCTGGCATAGCATCGAGTGTAAATCGAGCAGCCACTTCAGAAACACGCTCTGCTCCCCTTGTAATAACGACAAACTGGATAATAATAAGGATGAGAAAGACGACAAAACCAACCAGAGCATTCCCGCCTATAACGAAGTTCCCAAAGGTTTCGATAACAACTCCAGCATCGCCTTTTCCTAAAATTGAACGTGTTGTTGACACATTTAACCCAAGTCTAAATAAAGTAAGTAGCAATAGTAATGAAGGGAGTATGGAAAATTCCAATGGCTCTTTCATACTCATTGATACAAGTAAGACGGTTAAGGCAAGCGAAATATTGACGATGATAAAAAAGCTTAGTATAAAGTTAGGCAAAGGAATAATCAGCATAATAACAATAAATATGACGGCTAAAAGCACCGTTAAATCTTTTAATTTCACTTGATGTACACCTCATTACTTTTATCAAACTACGCCATTAAGTTTATAAACATAAGCTAAAATTTCAGCAACAGCTTTAAAAAATTCCTCAGGAATTGGATCTCCAATACTCAGACGGTGAAAAAGAGCACGTGCTAATTCTTTTCTTTCAACAATCACAACGTCACTCTCTTTAGCAATCGATTTGATTCTTTGCGCAATTAAATCAGCACCCTTAGCAATAACAACTGGTGCATCCATGCTGTCATCTTGATACTTTAAAGCCACAGCAAAATGAGTCGGGTTGGTGATGACAACATCGGCTTTAGGCACTTCCTGCATCATGCGTCGCATGGCCATTTGTCGTTGCATTTCACGAATTTTTGCTTTGATTTGTGGATCGCCTTCTATATTTTTATACTCATCTCGAACCTCTTTTTTTGACATTTTAATATTTTTTTCGTGATCCCAACGCTGATAAGCGTAATCAAGAACACCGATGAATAAAAGAACAAGCGAAGCGGCAATACCCATTTCTAAAACAACTCGCCCTGTAATGCTAACGCCTTCCCATAACGGTTTTTCCGCCATGACCAACAGCTGATCACGGTTGATCCAGAATATAATGAAGGTCGTCAAACCAACAAGGAAAATCTTTAACAAAGATTTAAGAAATTCTACAAGGGCTCGCATAGAATAGATGCGCTTAAAGCCACTTAAAGGATTCAGACGATTTAACTTAAAGGATAAGGTTTCCGTAGAAAACAATAAGCCAATTTGAGCGACATTTGAAAAGACACCTATGACTAGAGCAGCAAGTAAAACCGGGGCAATGAGCTTCACAACCTCAACAACAAGCTGTGTAAATAATTGATGCACATGTCCCTCAGTCAGTGCCATTTGAATATCCGTGGTATAAGACTTTTTCATCAGTTCTCCTAAGCCACTTCCAATCTTAGTCGCGGCAAATACCAAGACCATGAATATCCCTAGCATTGATAATGCACTTGAAAGGTCACTACTTTTAGCTACCTGACCTTTTTTACGCGTATCTCTTCGTTTCTTCGGCGTTGCTTTTTCAGTTTTTTCTTCAGCAAAGAATTGTAAATTCCATGTTTGCTTCATTCAAGAACTCCCCAAATAGTTCATAAAATCTCTCATAGCGTCAGATGTCCATTCAAATATCTCTCTAAACATAATCACATAGATTGGCATCATAATAACAAGTAGAATGAGACCGACACCTATCTTTAGTGGAATACCGACGACAAATACATTTAGCTGTGGCACGGTTCTTGCAATAATACCCACAGCAACATCCACAAGAAATAAACAGCCTAATATCGGCAAAGCCATTTGTAAAGCGATGGCAAACATCGACATTGTCAAATGAATGACCTGAAAAGTTGCGGGCGATTGATTGATACCGATATTCATCACATCGACCGGTATGAATTGAAAGCTGTAATAAATGCCATTTAAAAGCATATAATGTGCATTCGTTGCAAAGAGAAAGACAATCATTAATATGTAAAAAAATTGTCCGGTCAAAGGGCTCGATGTGCCGCTTTCAGGGTTGATTAGCGTAGCCACTGCGAACCCGATTTGAATATCAATAAACGCTCCTGCTAACTGTACAGCATACATAAGAATGCCCGATACCAAGCCAATGCCCAAACCAACAACAACTTCCTTTAATAAAAGCAATGGATATTGAGCACTAAATTCTATCGTTTTACTACTCATTGTTGCGGTGATGATGAAAGAAAAAATAATAGCAAAGGCGAGCTTAAAGCGAACAGGAATCGTTTTATATGAAAATAAAGGTGCCGTTAAAAAGAAGCTGGTCAATCTGACCAATACAAGCAAAAACAAGGGTAAAAATTGGACAATATTCATATTAATTTACAAACCCATTAAGATTGGCAAAGATATCTTGTGTAAAGGTAAGAATTTTAGACAGCATCCATGGTCCAAAAATAACCAATGATAATAGCACAGCAACAATCTTTGGTATAAAAGCCAATGTTTGCTCTTGGATTTGAGTTGTCGCTTGAAAAATACTGACAATAAGCCCTACAACCAGAGCGATTACTAATATGGGACCTCCTATTAACAACACCATCATAACGGCCTTTTCAGCCTCTGAAATGACAAATTCCATACTCATTTTTTCATCAGCTTCCTTACTAATTCAAAATAGCAATTAAATTATGAATATCCCGCTAAAAGTGATTTGACGATCAAATACCAACCGTCTACCATGACAAATAGTAAAATTTTAAATGGCAAAGATATCAATACAGGTGGCACCATCATCATACCCATCGCCATCATGACGCTCGCAACCACCATATCGATGATCAAGAAAGGAATAAAAATCATGAATCCCATTTGAAAGGCTGTTTTTAACTCACTAATTGCATAGGCTGGAACCAAAGCAGACAATGGAATATGTTGAATAGAATCTGGCTTCTTATAATGTCCATAATCTAAAAACAAATCGAGGTCCTTCGTCCTTGTTTCCTTCGCCATAAATTCCTTAAAAGGACCTTCTGCTTTCACCAATGCCTGCTTCTGTGATAAATTGCCTTTTAAATAGGGCTGCACAGCATCGTGATTCACATGACCAAACACCGGCGCCATGATAAAAAAGGTTAAAAAGAGTGCGAGACCAACGATCACTTGATTAGGTGGCATTTGTTGGGTTGATAATGCTGTTCGCACAAAAGATAAAACAATAACAATACGCGTAAAGGATGTCATTAAAATCAATATTGATGGTGCTAAGGATAGGATGGTGAGTAAAATGAGCAACTGAACAGTTGTTGCAACATCCTGTGGCTGGTTCGTTAACAAGTTTGAATTCAATCCTGGTATTAGCTCATTCATCGTCAGAATCCTTCCGAATATGTTTGTCTATTTTTCCTTTACGCTCAGATAGAATATCTTTTAACTTACTTTGAAATACGTTAAGCTTGCTATCCCCTTTCCCAACAACAGATGATTTAGTCCAGGTTAACAGTCGATTCATATTCTTTTGAAGTAAATCTGGTGAGGATTCTTCCGCTAACAAGGCTCGTATAAGCTCAGGATCCTGTATTTCCTTTAAAAGTTGTACAGATTCACCAACACCAACTACCAAAATTTCTTCTCCGATACGAATAAGTTGTATAGAGCGATTAGGTCCAACTGCCACACCGCCAATGTTTTTAATAGCCCCATAGCTTTGGAAAGCACGAGTTTTCTTAGAAACAAGGCGATAGAAGATATAGATCAAGCCGATGATAACAATCATGGCACCGATTAATTTAAGAAAAGTCCACACTGAACTCGTCGATGTGCCCATGGTCGTTGTGCTCTCAACTGTTTTTGTACTCGACTTCTTACTAGATGTATTTGAAGATTGACATTTGTTCTCAATCGTATTTGCGACGGAGGTATCTTCACCACAATTCATTTTTGCATAAGACCTTGTCTGCCCACCTAAGCACAGAACGAGCGCTAATCCCATGCAAAGGAGTAATTTATAATAACTCAATACAGACATATATCGTTATCCTAGCGTTTTTTTAATCGCTTCAAGGACGCGATCAGCTTGGAATGGTTTTACAATGAAATCTATAGCGCCCGCTTGAATGGCATCAACGACCATCGGTTGCTGTCCCATTGCAGAACATATGATAATCTTAGCTTGTGGATCGATCTTTTTAATTTCTTTCAAACTCGTAATCCCATCTAGTTCTGGCATGGTAATATCCATAAGTACAAGATCAGGTTGATGCTCTGTATATTTCTCAATCGCTTCACGACCATTACTCGCTTCACCAACGATCTCATAATCATTTTTCACCAAAATATCCTTAAGCATCATGCGCATAAATTTTGCGTCATCGACAAGTAGTATCCCGTTTCCCATTGTTACTTACCTCCAAAATCATGACAAAATAGTATTATTATAATTTTTGTAAACGATCATGCTGATTGATGATCTCTGTAATTCGAACGCCAAAATTTTCATCAATCACAACAACCTCACCCTTAGCTATCGGCTTCTCATTAATTAATACGTCGACAGGCTCACCTGCGAGCTTATCCAATTCTATGACAGAGCCTGGTCCTAATTCTAAAATATCTTTAACCCTTTTTCTAGTACGTCCAAGTTCAACTGTTACTCTAAGTGGAACATCCAATAACAAATCGATATTGCGAATCGAATGATTTTCTGAAGCAGTATCAAATTCTCGAAATGCCGCCGATTGAACATTAACATCAGGCTTTATCACACGATTTGCTGTACCTTGTGTCCCTTGAGAAGCGGTGTTCATTGCTTCACTGCTTTCAGCATCTGTCCTTACCGATTTAGACTGTTGCAAAATGCTTTCTTGCTTCACTGGTTCCGAATTTGCCACCTTATTAAGATCAACAAGCTCTGCAACCAAGGACTTAGCAAAATCTATTGGTACAAGCTGCATGATATTGGAGTCAACCAAATCCCCAATCTTTAGTGAAAACGAAACTTTTATAAACAGATCTTCATCAGAAACATCGTTCTTCCAATTCTCTTTTTTTACATCCACAATTTCAGCTAGTGGCGGAGAAATATCCACGCGTTTCTCAAACATGGTTGAAAGTGAGGTAGCAGATGAACCCATCATCTGATTCATAGCTTCTTGAACAGCACTTAATTGAATGTCGTTAACCTCACTTTGTGGATTTCGACCATCGCCGCCCAACATTAAATCAGCAATAACACTGGCATCCTCAGATTTGACAAGCAAAACATTTGTCCCTTCGAAACCTTGAGTATAGCTCACTAAAACAGAAATATGTGAGTACGGAAATTCATTGCTTAATTCACCTTTTTTGATGTATGAAATTTTTGGTGTCGTAATCTCTACCTTTTGATTCAATAATTCAGATAATGCTGTTGCCGCGTTACTAAAGGAAATATTTCCGATTTCGCCCAATGTGTCCTTTTCAATATTGGTAAGAAGATTATCTGTTCCAGCCTCTTCACCCATTGTTGCAGATGAATCACTAGAATCCTTACTCAATAATGCATCAATTTCTTCTTGGGAAAGCATTCCATCCTCATTACTCATTCTTCATCACTTCCTTCCTCAACAACATCAAGTATTTGTACAGCTAAATGCTTATTTTTAAGCCCGGGTTGACCTAAATATTTCAACTCAGAGCCTATTTTAATACCAATGGGATCATCAATGCGTGTTTTTAAAGGAATAACGTCATCAATCGTCAAATCCAAAAATTCAGCAACTGATACCGTTGCATGACCAAGCTCAACCTTCGCCCCAACATAAGCACTTTCAACATTTTTCTTAATTTGTTTAATATCCTCTGGCGTAGCATCCTTCTTACTTTTAACCATCCACTGATGCATTGACAAATTAGAAATAATTGGTTCTAAAGTGACGTGAGGGAGACAAATGTTGATCATCCCACTCGCTTCCCCTACGGTGGCTTGTAAGGAAATAACAACAACAGTTTCACTGGGGGCAGCAATTTGTAAGAATTGTGTATTAACTTCAAAATCACTCATTTCAGGCTCAATTGTATACACATTCATCCACGCATCTTTATAAGGTACCAGTGCATCTTCAAAAATTTGTGAAATGAGTTTTGATTCAATCTCAGTCAAATTATCAATTTTATTAAAGCTTTCACCCATACCTCCTAAAACACGATCCAACATTGCATAAGCAATGTTCGGGTTGACTTCCATCACCATCCTGCCAGATAAAGACGCCACCTCGAATATATTTAAAATGGTAAGTGATGGAACCGAGCGCACAAATTCTTCATAGGGTAACTGATCCACTGAAGCCACTGAAATTTGGACAAATGTCCGCAATTTAGTTGAAAAATAATTGGTCAATAACCGTGCATAATTTTCATGAATGCGTGTTAAACTCCGAAACTGATCCTTTGAAAAGCGTAATGCTCGTTTAAAATCATACACTTTTTCTTTCTTTTCAACCTCTGCTCTCAATAGATCATCAGCGTCCATTTCTCCAGTGGAAATAGCTGAGAGCAGTGCGTCTATTTCCCCTTGAGATAATACATCCGCCAAAGCTCTTCACCTCTTTTCCTCAGCAAATTCATTGAATGATTTTCTCAGTCGTATAGACATGAACCACTTTCCCCGACTTCATCAAGCCATTGAGCTTATTTTTAAGATCCGTTTCCATGTTGTTCATTCCATTTTTCCCCTGCAGTTCCTGCTCCGTTTTATCAGATAAGAGATATAAAATAGCGTTATTTACTTGAAACTGCCTCTTCGTAAGCTCATCTTTTGCCGCCTTATTTGAGACCTGCATCAAAAAAGAAATCTTGATAAATTTATTACCACGTAAGTTGGTGGTAATTTCATCTGTGGACACAGAAAGATTTTTGACAATTTCAGAAACAGTTGGCGGTTCAGACTTTGCCTGTGCCGCGTGACTCACATAAAAATATAAACCGACACTGATCACAATAAGTCCGATCATGGTAAACATAGTCACATTCAGCGCCTTGCTTTTAAACATTCTGAGCTCCCTTTTCTATCATATTTGAAGCTACTAACCCGACTTTTTTATAAAAGGACAGCATTTTTTCGACAACTTCGTGCTCTGTATCTTTTACAATAACTTTTTTCCCAGTCGTTAACGATATGGTAGTATCAGGTAAAGCTTCCACTTCCTCAATCAGCAAAGCATTTAACATAAATTCCTTGCCATTAATTCGCGTTAATTGAATCATAAGCAGGGGATCAACCGAAAGGTTCGATCCCCTCTCCCTCCTTTATTGTCGTTTCAAGTCCACAAGCTCTTGTAAAATTGAATCTGAAGTTGTAATAACACGAGCATTGGCCTGAAAACCACGTTGCGCTTCAATCATACTCGTAAACTCTTCAGACAGATCAACATTTGACATCTCCAAGGCGCCAACTGATAGACTGCCGCTTCCATTATCTCCAGGAGCACCTACAACAGGAGCACCTGAGTTGCTGGATTGACTGTAAAGTGATCCACCGACTTTATCTAATCCACCTGGATTATCAAATTGACTGGTAGCAATCTGACCAAACAATTCCAAACCTCCGTTAGAAAGAATGCCATAAATACGACCCGCAGAATCAACGCTGAAGTCACTCAAGGAAACCTTATCCCCAACGACATCAGCAGTAGCTGGATCATCGTAACTTGTCAAGTCACCAAAATCGATATCATCCAATCCCACTGTTGCCGTTCCAGGTGTCCCATTATCATCATAGCTAAAACTTAGACCATCAGCTTGTCCCGCTGCTCCATCAAGCGTAATTGTGTCGACGCTGCCATCCTCCTTAAATGTGACAGTTCCTGTCTGGGTAGCCGGCGTTGATCCATCTGATGTAATGGAAAAATTAACACTTTTAACAAAAGTTAATCCACTTTTATCCTTCGCCTCATCAGCTGCATTCCCCTGGAAAGTAATCTGGGCGTCATGCTCAACACCATTAGAATCATACACATTAAATCCGATGGAAGATCCACCAGCGCTCTCTATGGCTTTGGCATTCAGATTCCCTGAAATGGTTAAGGAAGCTGTCGTCGGTTGAGTGACAAGGCTATCACTGATACCTAGCTTCGTAAGTCGACCTTGATCAATGGAACCATTGGCATCTACGCCATACCCAAGTACATTAAAGCCTTGAGCATTGACAAGATTTCCAGCTGTATCAAGATAAAAATCTCCAGCGCGTGTGTAATATGTGTTAGGACCATTTTTAACAATAAAATAGCCATCACCATTAATTTCAAAATCTAAAGGTCTTCCTGTATTTTGGGTAGCCCCTTGTGTATCAATCGTGTCAATTCCAGCAAGTTGCGAACCTGTTCCAACCTGTTGTGGATTGATACCACCATGCAGTGCTGTTGGTGCACTTGCACCAGCAAGCTGTTGACTAACCAAATCTGAAAAACTAATCCTCGATTTCTTAAATCCAAAGGTGTTAACATTGGCAATATTATTTCCAATCACGTCTAATTGTGTTTGAAAGTTTTTAAGTCCACTTATTGCCGAGTACATTGATCTTAACATTGCTATCCCTCCCAAATAGTCAATCGCCTCTGTCAATCAGCAATTTAAGGCCTCCTGTTAAGGTCCAGCCTCATCCTAATTATCGACTAATATCGTGCCATTAATATTTGAAAAAATTTGATTACTAGCTTCACCACGGTTCATAACTGTAATCACCGTATTTTTGTCAGTATTGACAACCATCGCTTCATTATGAGTAATGACCAATGAATCCTTGATTCCCATTGATTTGGCTTCTTGCAAGCGATCATAGATTTGGTTCCATTGCCCTGGCTGAATATGAATATTACGTTCATGCATCCTTTGAGCAGCATGTTTGCTTATTTTTAATGGAATATCGCTATTTTGATTGAGCTCAGTATTAAGCCATTCTTTAAAACCCTGCTGAGAATCTTTCGGTGTGTTATGTGTTGTGGTAGTAAAGCTTTGGTTCATCTCATGAATCATACGTTGATGATTAATTGAGTCCACCATCATTCGCTTCCTTCCTTCTACATCCCCCTAATCTTTCTGGTCATCGCTACCTGAAGAATCATCACCCTTAGAATCGTTACCTTTAGAATCATTGGGATCCGTCTCGTCTATTTGGACGACATAAGCGGGGTCAATCTTGTCTCCTGACTTTGTCAGATAGGTTAATTTACCACCTTGACTGGAAACGCCACTGATGATATCCGTATGATTTTTCACATCAACGCTACCATCCTTATTTTGAACCGTCTCTTGCCATGTGATTGTCTTGCCAATGACATTGGACATTTGCCCAATCAAGTTATTGCTTTGCGAAGCAACAAATTGCGTCAGTAGATCCGTCATGTTATTGGTTTGTTCGAGTGATGTAAATGTTGCCATCTGTGAAATAAATTGGGTATCCTGCATTGGATCCATCGGATCTTGCGATTGCAACTGTGTGATTAATAATTTAAGAAAGTCATCTTTTCCTAAAGTATCCTGATGCGTACTTGGTTGATCAAATGGATTTTGTAGCTGTAACGTCGGATCAATATTCAATGGACTCACTCCCTGACATCAGACTTTCATTCAACGCAGCTATAAAATCTTCGTCATCTTCCCCGTCAATGTACCATGTTCTATTGTTTTCATTACCACCATTCCCCTGATGTTGTTGCTCTCCAGATGAATGCTGCTGCCGATTATGATTATCTCCTTGTTGTTGAGCCTCTGATTGCTGAGGTTGTGTGGCTTGCGCAACATCAATTTTTTGAACATTCACTCCCGTTGAAATCAGAGCGTGCTTTAATTGTGAAAGCTGGGATTCAACGAGGTCCTTAGTCGCACCACTATGCGTTGTAATAGTGGCAAGCAATCCATCATCAGTCTGTAATAGGGTAACATTTACTGATCCTAGGTTAGCAGGATGTAATTTAACAGTCAGTTGCATATTTCCGTCAAGGAACGTTTTAAGATTTCCCGAAGATATCACTGATTTTACTTGATCACCGATTTGCTGTGATACATCAGGTTGAACTGTTTTCCCGGCATGCAAAACAAATTGCTGCACTTTATTCATTTCTCCAGGAATAAAAAATGGCTGTTTAGATGAGTGGTTCATCACATCATCTTGGTTATCCTGCTGTCCCTTGGCCGCATTCTGTGCCCCTGCAACTGAAGTGGTTTCAGATGAATGACCAGAGGTCATCGTTTGTGCTATTTGTGCACTAAGAGCCTTAGCAATCGATGGATTATTGCCATTTGTAAGCTCCACTCCATCACCCTGCATAAATAATGACGATAAACCACTTTCACTTGCTTGCTGTTGTTGCCCATTAGCCAGTACAACTGAAGCCGCTTGACGGGGATCAATATCAGTCGATTTCCCTACCATGGATAGTCCTTGATTCAATTGCGGCAGGACAGTTCCTAATGCCGCCTGTAACTCAGCAAGCAATTTGGAATCCTGCTCCTTTGATAATTTTTCGACTGAAGGATCCATGACCACTCCTTGCTTAGAGGCTTGCACTGACAGCCCTTGACCGTTGTCATCTGTCAAAGCGGTCTGCCATACTGGACTCGCCTGCAAAAGCTCTTGCATAAGCTGATCCGTATTGGAAACAGGGAGCTGTGACTGCTTCAATAAATCTGTAGGCAACTGAGTTTGTCCTACATCATGAATCTGATTTCCTAGATCAGTTAAAATTTCCCTTATAGATGGCCTATCTACTCTCTGTTCTAAAGGATTTTCAATAGCTTGAGCTACGCCTTGAACATTGTGTCCGGATGCTTGATCGTCTTGCATCAATCTGTTCATCTGTTTGAAATCAGGTTCTTCCGCTTGTTGTCGTTGCATCATTACCCCTTCAAGAACCCCTTCAAAGTCAGATTGACCTCGACTGTTGGGAAGCATATTGCCATCAGATGACTGCGTGTCTATAGGTATTGAAATAGCAGCTAGATTTCCATTCACTTTTTCTCACCTCCTTTCAAAAACAATCTGTTTTAAGGATTCCCACTTATTGAATCTGAACCAGTACTTGAATCTGTGTTTGATGACACTACAGGCGCCTTTAGCAATGGTGTAAGCTTAGCCGCCTTGCTTGGATCGAGATTTTCCATGATGGCAGCTTTTGTTTTATTATCGAGCATATTCAGATAGCTGGCAGCCAGTGGGGTTGACATCTTCGTGAAAATGGCTGCTGCTTTTTGTGCGTCCATATTTTGATAAGTCTGAGCAATCACTTTCGCCTTAGCTTGTTCATCTGCATTTGTCGCTGTTTTTTGTTGCTGGCTCTGTTCTTTTTTCATAGTACTGACCGTTGTGTTAAGCTGATTGATTTCATTATCCTTAGCATCAACTTGAGAAGATAATGTCTCAACTTGTTTCTTAAGCCTAGCAATGTTTTGTTTCAAAGCAGCCGATTCTTCATCGCTTTTTTCATCATTTTTTTTATCACGAGAATCTCTACCCTTATTGGCTGAATGCTCACTAGAAAAATGAGATAATACAGGAATTTTTGCCGCTACATCTGTCGTTTCCTGTTTGATATCAAAGCCAGCAATCTTTAAAAATAAGACGATAGTGGTGAGGATGAACAACAATGGAATAACCACGACGAGTAATGCCTTTAAAATTTTTAAAAATGGCTTTTCTTTTTTTTCATTCATTGCTCTTCCACCCTTATTAATGTCTTAAATAGTTAATAACAGCTTTTTCATCCATCAATTGATCTTCTTTACGTTTTTCCTTGCGTTCATATTCCTTTTGTTTAAAATTTTTTAATTTTTCAAACTTTTTAATCTCAATGGCTTTATCAAGGAGTTGTTGATGAAAATGCTCCGCATGTGTATAAATTTGGTTGTAACGAAGTTGTTCTTGCCTCAAATGATCGGCAAGCGATGATAATAATTGTGTCTGACTTACAACATCAGCAATCGTCATTTTCACTCGTTTTTGATTTTCGAATTGATTTTGCACGCTTTCTTTTCTCTCTATCAAAGCGATGAGCTTTTTTCCTTGTTTCTCTAATTGTTGGTATATTTCATTGTACTGCTGTTCTAACAATTTTTTTTCACTTTCAATGATCTGCATCATCTGATCAAATCGAAATTGAAATGCCATTTACAGAGCACCTCACTTAAATATATCAATCAATTGAATGACGGATTGTTCTTTGGTCACCATTTCATCTTCTGATTGCATCAAATAATTTATAATATTAGGTCTATATTTTATAGCCTCATCAATTTCGATAGAACCCCCTGGCTTATAAGCACCGATCTGGATAAGGTCTTCTGATTCCTCATACTTAGCTAAATGCTTCCGAAAATCCTTTGCAGCTTGTAAATGATCGGTGTCTACGATACCCGACATCACTCGACTGATACTTTTAAGAATATTGATAGCTGGATACTGACCTTTTTCAGCGAGACTGCGATCCAAAACAATATGACCATCCAAAATCCCACGGGCCGTATCTGAAATGGGTTCATCTAAATCGCCACCATCTACCAGCACTGTATAAAATGCTGTAATAGTACCATGAGGATTCGTCCCTGCTCGTTCCAATAATTTTGGCATTAAAGCAAAAACAGACGGTGGATACCCTTTGGTTGTTGGTGGCTCTCCTACAGCTAAACCAATTTCTCTTTGCGCCATTGACACCCTCGTAAGAGAATCCATTACCAATAAGACATCACTGCCTCGATCACGAAAAAATTCTGCAATAGCCGTTGCCGTAAAAGCAGCTTTTATTCTCATTAAAGCAGGTTGATCTGAGGTTGCGACCACGACAATTGAACGCTTGAGTCCTTCTTCGCCTAAATCTTTTTCTATAAATTCACGAACTTCACGTCCACGCTCTCCTATCAGAGCAATGACGTTCAAGGTCGCACTCGATTGCCTAGCAATCATTCCCATCAGAGTGCTTTTCCCTACGCCACTTCCTGCAAAAATGCCCATCCTCTGCCCCATCCCAACGGTTAGCAATCCATCTATAGAGCGAACGCCAAGAGATATCGATTCACTTATGCGAGGACGCAACAACGGATTGGGAGGCGCTTGCATAGTAGGATAATCCTCAAGTCCTCGTAAAATATGATTGTCATTCATTGGACGACCAAGGCTATCCACAACTTGACCTATCAATTCTGTTCCAACCTTAATCATCAAAGGCTTACCTGTAGATTCTACCAAGCTTCCAGGTGCAATATTTTCTATAGCGGTATACGGCATAAGCAACAGATGTTCGCCATTAAAACCAACCACTTCAGCTAATAGTGTGGAAGAGTCATTAGGAAGATAGATATGACACAGATCACCAACAGCAGCATTAGGACCTCTTGATTCAATCATTAAACCGATAACCCTAGTCACTTTACCAAAACGATAATACGTATCGATCGATTCCACTTGATCAAGAAGCTGCACTGCTTTCATCACTCTGCCTCCATTAGTTCAAACAATTTGTTTCGCATCATCTTAAGTTGGCTATCTACATCTGCCTCAATACGACCAGAAGAGGTCTCTATCAGACACTGATCCCCTGTTAATCCGTCATCCGGAATGATGAGAACCCGTTGATGGTGAGTGATCTTCTCAAGCTCATCTCGTCGCGAAGTAACCAGCTCATACCATTGAGGATGGATCATGATTTTGATAGGATCTTGTTCTCGCACTTGTTGAACAGCATGTTTAACAAGATTCATCCAAGCTTCATCATCTTGCTCAAGCGTTGTCTTAATAATCTTTTCACTTATTTTAAGAGCCAAAGCTAAAATCTGTTCCTCCGCTTGCTCTAAATAATGATGATAATCATGCTCGGCAATTTCCAGAACATGCTGAATGGTATCTAGTCGTTCCTGATAACGATCTAAAGCTTCCTCTTGTCCTGTTTTAAAGCCTTCTTCATGCCCTTGAATCCTTGCCTCTTCACATTGTCGCTGGGCTTCCATATTTGAAGCTTCCTTCTGCTCAACCATGCTCTTTTCAAAGGCAATATGTGCCTCGTGCAGTTGTTCTGTGCACTCATCTAACTCTCTATATGCCTGCTCCATTAGTTTTTTCATTTCCTGCTCTAATTCGGGAGGAATATTGGCTTGTTTATAAGTATGTATCACCGGTTTTTTGATCTCAATCATGCGCTTATCGAGATTATCTTGCGATGATTTCATAATATTAGACAACGATATCATCCCCTCCACCGCGTCCAACAACAATATCTCCTGTTTCCTCAAGCCCACGAATGATGTTAACCACCTTTGTTTGCGCTTCTTCAACATCACGCAAACGTACAGGTCCCATGAATTCCATTTCTTCTTTAAAACTTTCCACGCGACGTTGTGACATATTGTGGAAAATAAATTCTTTTACATCTTCACTTGCTGTCTTTAATGCCAATAATAATGTTTCATTATCCGCTTCTCGAATGGTTCTTTGAATCGCACGATTATCAAGACCAACAATATCTTCAAAGACGAACATTCTCTTTTTAATTTCATCAGCAAGCTTTGGATTTTGAACGTTCAACGTATCGAGGATTGTTCGTTCCGTTGAGCGATCGACACCATTAAGTACATTAACAACAGCCTCTATGCCACCCACTTTTGTATAGTCTTGTGAAACGGTGCCGGAAAACTTATTTTCCAATATAAATTCTACTTCATTGATAATTTCCGGGGATGTGCGATCCATTGTCGCAATCCTTCTTGCCACTTCAGCCTGTAATTCTTCAGATAACGACGATAAAATCTGTCCTCCCTGTGCAGGCTCTAGATAAGCCATAACAAGTGCAATAGTTTGTGGATGCTCATGTTGTAAAAAATTCAAAATTTGTTGTGGATCGGATTTTCTCAAAAAATCAAACGGCTTAACTTGAAGTGAAGACGTCAATCGATTAATAATGTCCGAAGCACTATTTTTCCCAAGTGCTTTTTCTAAAATTTGCTTCGCATAGCCAATACCACCTTGACTAATGTAATTTTGAGCCATCGCAATTTGAAAAAATTGCTCAACAACCTCATCTTTAACCTCTTGTTCCACACGTCTTACATTAGCAATCTCAAGTGTTAATTCATCAATTTCATTCCCTGAGAGCTCCTTAAAAACTTGAGCGGCAACATCAGCGCCCAATGATATCAAAAGAATAGCCGCTTTTTCTTTACCTGTTAACGCTGAAAGCTTAGCTACCATATCACGCTACAACTCCCTTGCCCACAACACCACTTCAACAAAAATATGCAAATTGAAGGTCTTGTTTTTAACTATTTCTTTGTCTATTAATCGTCAGCAAACCACGTTCTCAACAACTTAGCAAATTCCTCGGGGCTATCCTTTGCCAATGTCTCAAGCTGTGATCGCTTTTGTTCCTCTGGACTATTTTGCTTCCAAGCCTCTGTAAGTAAATCCTGAGCAGACTCCTGCTGTAGAGGTACATCATCATTAAACACTTCTTCTTCATCCAATTCCTGTCCCCGTCCTCTGAACAAGAGCCAAATAATCAAAGCAATGATGATAGCAGCCACAATCCCTGCTACGACATACACCCAAATGTGTCGGTTACCCACTGAAGACTTTGGTGCTTTTAGCTTGCCATTAAACTTTTCTACGGAAATGACCGATTTAGAGTCTAATTGATCCTGTGTTAATTGATCCCCGTTGCTCAACGATGTTTTAACAATGGTATCTAAAATGCCTTTAATATCATCAATCCGTTGTTGTGGCAAGGAATTGGGATCATTCGCATTCGGAGGTTCAACCATCACTTGAATACCTAAATCCTGTAATTGATAAGGACTTTTTTGAATATCATTCGTAATATGATTGAACACATTATTAACACGATCTTCTACACGTTGATAATCCCCATTGTTATCACCATCAGCCCCTTGAAATTCAGGAATTTGATTATCTCCTGTCCCTGCCACTCCTGCTGCATTATTGCCCCTAAATGTTTCAGTAATATGTTCAGTTGATACCTTAAGCCCATCCAATGTATCCCTATCAGCAGGCTCAACAAGCTTTTCCTTTGTTTTTTCTTTTGTAAAATCAACATCAGTGCTGACATTAACCATAACTTTGTCATTGCCCATCATCATGCCAAGCATTTGTTGTACCTGATGCTGAATATCCTTTTGAATGCCATCCTTAACCTTTTCCTGCTGTTGAAAAGCTGATAAAGTTGACCCACCATTACCATCACCAGCGTCACTTTTTTTGTCGTAATAGTTAAAATATTGATCCATTATGACAATGTTGTCTTCTGGAAGGTTGGGCACACTCTTTGAAACAAGGCGATATAATCCTTGAATTTGATCTTGTTTCAACTGATAACCTGCATTTAACCTCAATACAATAGAAGCCGAGGCCTGCTGAGCCTTGTCTGTAACAAAATCACTTTCCTGGGGTAAGCTAAGCATAACTTGAGCAGATTTCACGCCAGAAATTCCTGTTACTAGATTAGACAACTCCGTTTCCATTGCCGCTTTATTCAATACATCAAATTGCTTATCTGTCATTCCAAACTGAGTATTTTGGCTAAAAAACGAATAATCAATTTCCCCCGTTTTTGGAATTCCTTCAGACGCAAGTTCAACCTTGAGCGTGTTAACATCCTTTTTAGGGACACTTATAGTTGTCCCAGAAGCATTGATTTTATAAGGAATACCTTTTGAGTCTAGATTATCTTTTATTTGCCCCGTTTCATTTGGTGAAAGATTACTATAGAGCGGCATATAATCCTTATAAGAATTCAAACCGACAATTATCGCAATCAAAATAACAATGATCCCCGCAGCGGAATAAAAAAGAGCTTTTTGCTTACCACTGCGTTTTTTCCAAAAATCACTGATCGGCTTGATAATTGTCGTCAACTTCTCTTTCATTCATTGTTCCTCCAAAAAAATTTAGACTTGCATTCTCATGATTTCCTGATATGCATCGATAGCTTTGTCTCTAACTTGAACAGCAAGTTTGAGCATAATCTCTGACTTTTCCATCCCTATCGTCACATCATGGAGGTTATTTGCCGTACCATTTACTAATTGCGATACAGCTTGATCTGCACCATTTTCAGCACCATTGACCTTATCCAAAGCCTCTCCTAAAACATTAGAAAAGGATTTAGAAACACTAGAAACACTCGATGTTTTTGCACTATTCATTACATCGGGCGTGCCGACAGATGAGGTTGACAGTAAATTGACCGGAGCTACCATAGTAATTCCTCCTTTTTAAATTCTATTGCCCTATTTGAAGTGCCTTCATTAGCATACTTTTATTAGCATTAAGCACCGTGACATTCGATTCATAAGAACGTGTTGCACTCATCAAATCAACGGTCTCCTTTAAAGGATCAACATTAGGCATCAACACAAAACCATCAGCATTTGCATCAGGATTCGTAGGATCAAAGACTTCTTTGAAGGGAGTCTTATCATCTGAAATTTCCGTCGCCTTCACGCCGCCACCAGCTGATGATGAATCCCCATTCATTGCAGATAAAAGATGACCGCTAAATCCATTATTAATTGGTGAAAATGAAACCATTTTACGTCGATATGGCACCCACTGTCCATTAACCTTTTCTGCTCGCGTCGTATCCGCATTAGCCATGTTTGATGAAATAACATCCATACGCAATCTCTGAGAGGT
>Ga0154003_1000047_pt1 | contig 37282 bp, 27 predicted proteins | sample TSFL087MetaG_FD_104679 | JGI IMG/M metagenome (GOLD analysis project Ga0154003, IMG submission 104679) | Attine ant fungus gardens microbial communities from Florida, USA - TSFL087 MetaG | ecosystem: Host-associated > Fungi > Mycelium > Unclassified | place: USA: Florida, Lake Talquin State...
CAAGCCCTGCTCCTCTCTTGCCGCAGACGCTGAGCGAAAACGGATCGCCTCGACGAGCAACACCTCGACGAGGCGCTCGAGAATGAGATCCCGGCCGGGACGGCGCCCGTCCGCTTCCTCACCAATCAATTCCACGACTCGACGCAGGCGCATGGCCCCTGGCTCTTCGCGCCGAATGTGGATTACCGACGGCAAGAGTCTCACGAGGAGTTGCGCATTGGCGCGATCGAAGCGGAAATACCCCCCAAGCATGCGCATCGTCACGGGACATGACTCGGCGCCATAATGAGTTTCACGCGAATGATCGAAGGCTAGGAGCGTCGGGCTGATGCTGAGGTCGCTCGCAAGCGTGAAACTTGGCGTCTCAGGAAGGAGAACGAAATCGCCCTCCTTGAGCTCAAGCGCGCCTACCCCGTCAGGGTCAAGGAAGCATGACCCATCGAGAAGAAGGCAGAAGGCCGGATCCTTATACCGCGGTTTCCGGATGCTCCACTTTCCTGCCCCGCTCACGATCTTTGAGAGGACGGTCTGTGGGCGGAGGAGGGAGATGATGGATGCGAGCGGATCTGACGTGTCAACGGTTGTCGGCTGCAGAATGGCTCCAGAGGATCGGAGGTGCATTTCAGATAAACTATCTAAACTGCCGGAGGGCGCAGTGCCTCGGCCGCCTATTTCGACTGAGCCAGCGCCAGCGCCACCGCGTCGGCGCCCGCTGGAAATCGGAGTTGACCTGACGCATCGTTCGCGGCGCGGTACACCACCTCGGCCACGTCTGACTCGGTCGTCACCGCGGCCGGCTGCGCAAATGCAGCGAATATGGGCTCCGCGAAAGGCGCGTACACCTCGGGAATCAGCCCTTCCATGCGCCGTCCCCCGTTGCTCGTAAAGCGCGTGGTCGGGCCGTAGCCCGGCTCAACCAGTTTGACCCGCACGTTGAAGAACTCGAGCTCGAGCGCGAGCGACGCGGTGAACCCTTCGATAGCCATCTTGCTGGCGGTGTATACGGCCGCAAGCGGCATCGCCGTCAGCGTCACACTCGACGTAACGTTGACCACCACGCCCGACCTCCTCGCGCGGAACTGGGGCACGACCGCCTGCGTCATCGCCATCACACCGAAGGTGTTGGTCTCGAACACCTCGCGTGTCGTAGCCATCGGCGTGGCCTCGAATGCTCCGACGACTCCGATGCCCGCGTTGTTGACGAGCACCTCGACCGGCCCACTCGCCTCGACCGCTGCCGCAATGCTCTCAGGCTTCGTCACGTCGAGCGCCAGCACACGGAGTCGTTCCGATCGGGGCAGAATGTCTTCGCGCGGCGTTCGCATGGTGGCGACCACGTTCCAGCCCTGCGCGTGAAAGTGGCGCGCGGTCTCGAGACCATAGCCAGAGGAGCAACCTGTAATGAGCACTGTCTTCATAACATCCAGGATAGGGCCTCTCTTTAAGACGGTCAACAGCTCAGCGTCCGGAATACATTCGCGATCGTCTTGATGTTGAGCGCGAGACGCTCACACACGCCAAGATACCGGGCGAAGAACCTGGACTTCGAGCAGACGGAAACGGAACGAGGTTAACTATGCGGCCGCGTGGTCCTTCTGTATTCCCTCAGAGCTAAGATCGCCTAGCAGGTCGAGAGCGCGCGCGACCAAGGTCACGCGTGAGGGTTCAGAATTCGCGACAGAAATAACCCAAGTCTGGCGCCCTTTCAGGGCGCGCGCCGTGTTGTGGGGTTCCCGGCGCCTACGCTCGGGCTCCGGCGCCGGCTAATGTCCCTCGCGCCTCCAGCGCTGAAGGGGTTCGCCAACCGTATCAGGCTGGCATAAATATTATTTATACGCCAGCCTACAGAAAGCTTACCGACGGTAATCCTTGGTCTTCCACCCTCCACGCTTCGCAATCGTATTTAGAAGTTGAGTTTGAAAATCTCTTGAATAAGTGTGAACGTGATGTTAGTCGCGGTATTTCGCCTTTCTGCTCGACATGCCGTGATTGATCGCGATATTTCGCGTCTTGATACTAACAAATGCCGTTGAATCACTGGCTTATGGTTAATTACTGTTACAGCTAACGGTAAACTGGTTGACTTCCTAAATGCACATGGATATGCTGCGCGCCATACTAACAAAGCTATAGCTTTTCTCAAATATAGCTTCACGATTAAAGATGCTGCTGGGATTCCAAAACAACTTACGATGTTTGATATCCGGACGCATTTCCGCCGGATACGGTTCTGTAGGAGGCGCCTCAAAGTCCGATTTTTTGAGGTATTCGCGTGTTTAATTCAGGCCTGTAAAGATTGGAACATGCAGGCGCCGCGGGTTGACACAGAAACGGCAGTATTTACAGCTTAACTCCCTGTCAGGCTGTCGGGCCCGTGCTGACCCGCGGCGCCTGCATGTTCCAATCCTTTCTGTATTGATTTAGTAACAGACTATTTATAAATGTGTCTCGGCGTTATTTCTAAAGCGCTCGTTTTAACTTGACACAGGCAGGCTGTTTCCTGATGGGAAGCGGGCTGCCAAAATCCATTCACTACACGCCCACTCCTGGTAGTGCGCTTTAATTGCGGAGGAAATATGATTCTACATCCGAAGAGTAAGTTCGTGATCTTGATGCTCAGCTTGCTGGCCGCGACGCTGTCGCTGAGGGCGCAGTCAACGAGCGGCTCGATGAGCGGCACGGTTCAGGATAAGAATGGGGCGACGATTCCCAACGCCAGAATCGTCGTGACCGATCAGAGCAGACAGGTTTCATTTACCGCCACAACCGACAGTGCGGGACGCTTCGCTTTCGCGCAATTACAGCCCGGCCGGTATAACATTAAAGTGGAAAGTTCCGGCTTCAGAAAGTTCGAGCTGAAAGACGTCGTGTTGAACGCCAACGACAAGCTTTCGGTCGGCGATTTAACTTTGGAGGTTGGCGCGGTCGAGCAAGTAGTAGAAGTAATATCCGAAGGCCAGCAGCTTAAAACGGAAAGTGGCGAACGTTCGGATGCGCTTGTTGGCGAACAACTCCAAAACGTTGCAGTCAATAGCCGCACTTATCTGGCGCTGGCTGCGGTAACCCCGGGAGTCATCGTCACCGGGAATTTCCAAACCGCCGGTCACGCCGGACTCAGCACGATTTCAGCGAACGGCGCGCGCTTCAATCAGAACCAATTGACGCTCAATGGCGTCGGCAACGTTGACACCGGTAATAACGGTGATCAGTTGGCGACCGTCAGCCTGGATTCCGTGCAGGAGTATAAGATTCTGACCAGTAACTACCAGGCCGAGTATGGGCGCTCCGCGGGCGCGCAGATTAACGTCGTCACTAAGAGCGGCGGCAAAGAGTTTCATGGCAGCGGCTACCTCTTTCACCGCCACGAAGGACTCAACGCCAACAATTGGAAGAATAACCGTGACGGTTTGCAGCGCAACCTATATCGTTTCAATGACGTGGGCTACACGATCGGCGGCCCGGTCAAAATCCCGAAGTTATTGCCGGAGGATAAGCTGTTCTTCTTCTGGAGCCAGGAATATCAGCGCCAATTGCGGCCGCAGGGCAGACGCGACGTGACTGTGCCCACGGCGCTTGAGCGCCAGGGCAATTTCTCGCAAAGCGTTGACAGAAACGGGGCCAGGGTCTTTATTAAGGACCCGCTCAAGTCCGGCGCATGTAATGCTACTGACCAGACCGCCTGTTTCCCGAACAACATAATTCCGCAGGATCGGCTCTATGCCCCTGGCCTCGCTATTCTCGACATCTTCCCGATGCCGAACGCCCAGGCCCCTGGCAACAATGGCTTCAACTTTACCACTCAGACTCCGGATTCCTACCCTCGGCGCGAAGACATGCTGCGGATTGACGCCAACCTGAGTGATAACTGGAAGATGTTCGGACACTTCCTGAACAACTTCGACTCGGTGACGAGCGATTACGGTTCGTTCGTGCTCGGCTCGAACACGCCGTTCGGCACACCAATCACCGACACGCGCCCAGGGCGCAGTTATGCGATAGGGGTGACCACGATTATAAGTCCGACGACGACGAACGAATTTACCTGGGGCTATAGCCATAACCAGATCAATATCGATCCGGTCAATGACGGCTTGTCCAGGGGCGCAAACGGACTGGACAATCTGCCGGTGTTATTTCCGGGCGCGATTCAAAATGATTTCATCCCGCGGTTCCAATTCAACGGTACGCGGATCAACAACGAGCCTTTCTTCGGCACCAACAACGCCCCTTTCTTCAACTACAACACGACCATCGACTGGATTGACAATTTCAGCAAGGTCTGGAACCAGCACCTTTTCAAAGCGGGCGTATATATACAGCGCAGCCGCAAGGATCAGACCTCGTTTGCGAATTCCAGTGGACAATTCAATTTTGGCGATAGCTCCGGCAACCCGCTCGATTCCGGCTTCGGCTTTGCCAACGCGGCGCTTGGCGTGTTCACTTCCTTCAATCAGGCGTCGCAGTACGCTACCGGCAGGTATCGTTACACAAACCTGGAGTTTTACCTTCAGGACACCTGGAAAGCGACGCGCCGGTTGACGCTGGATTACGGCATGCGCTTCTACTATATTCAGCCGCAGTTCGATTCTTCTCTACAGACCTCGACATTTTTGCCGGACCGGTTTGATCCGAGTAAAGCGGTTCGCCTGTATCGTCCAACATTGAATGCTCAAGGGCAGAGGATTGCTTTCGATCCGGTTACCGGGGAGACTCGTCCGGGAACCGACATCGGTAAGATCGTTCCTAACTCAGGCGATATGTTCAATGGAATCGCGCAGGCGGGCAAGGATGTGAATAAGTACTTGATGGAAAACCGTGGCATTCAATATGGGCCTCGTCTTGGCATCGCCTTCGATGTGACCGGATCACAAAGCCTAGTGCTGCGAGCCGGAACGGGAATATTTTACGACCGGTTCCAGGGCAATGAGACTTTCGATATGTTGACGAACCCGCCCACCACGCTGGCGCCGACCCTGGTCAACGGCTTCGTCAAAGATATCAATCCGAACAGCGTGCTCTTCGCCCCCTTCGGGTTGCATGCCTTCAGCTTCGAAGGAAAAATCCCGACCGTTTACAACTACAGCCTAGGTGTGCAAGCCAAATTGCCTTACGAGTTGCTGCTGGATGTGGCCTACGTCGGTTCGGTCTCCCGCCACTTGTTGCAGCGGTTGAATATCAATCCCATTCAGTACGGCGCGACTTTCCTGCCGCAGAATCAGGATCTGACGAGGAATTCCAATGTGCCGCTCGGCTCAAGAGCTTTCGACGCTGACTTCCTCCGCCAATTTCAGGGCTACGGCTCGATCACGCTCCACCAGATGGGCGGGACCTCGAACTACAACTCCCTGCAGGTCGGTCTTAACCGCCGCTTCGCCAGGGGACTGTTCTTCGGCCTGGCCTACACCTGGAGCAAAGCTCTGGCTACCGTGACCAATGACGGCGACTTCATCCGAATCGACAGCAATACGCGTCTGGCCAATTATGGTCCGGCCGGTTTTGATCGGCGTCACAACTTCTCGATCAATTACATCTATGAGCTGCCGAACGTCGCCAGGCGTTTCGGCGCCGATAATAAGTTGACGCGCGCGATTTTCGACGGCTGGCAGGTTTCCGGCATCACGCGGTTTCAGAGCGGCAGCCCCTTTAGTGTGGCCTTCAACATTCCCAACATCGGCAGTCAGAACATCACCGGTTCCAATACCGAACCCGCGCGCGTGAGGCTGATTGGCGATCCTTTACAGGGTACCTCGGATGATCCCTTTCGCCGGCTGAATCCGGCCGCGTTCGCCGCCCCCGCTGTGGGTAGCATCGGCCTGGATGCTCCGGTGAATTACCTGACGAACCCGGGCATCAACAACTGGGATATGACATTGCAGAAGACTTTCTCCATAAAGGAGGGTGTGCGCATTCAGTTGCGCGCTGACGCTTTCAATGTCTTCAACCATACCCAGTTCAGTGGAATTAACAGCACGATCAATTTCACCAGCTTGACCAATTCCACTCCCACCAATTTGCCTTTCAATGCGAACGGCACATTGAGGGATAGGAACGGCTTCGGCACGGTGAGCGCCGCGCGTGACCCGCGCATTATGCAATTGGTCGTCAGGTTGCAGTTCTAAAAGACCGGCGCAGTACCGCGCGCGAGCGGCCGCGCGGCTGACTTATGAGACAACCGCTTGCCTACGCGCGCGGTACTGTACCGATGTTCCAATTTTGCACGTAGCCGATCCTCCCTCATAATTGAACGGCCGCGATATGTCGCGTTAGCTGGCGATAGATCGTCATTTCACCATATTTCGCGCCTCTTCTATCCAATCAAATCGCCAAGGGCCCGGCGGGCCAAATTTTATATCTTTTGTAGTGAGAACAATTTGACCGGGATGCGAGCTGATTCCGACTTCTCCGGTCGGACAATTGCGTCTGTCGGACACGCAGAGCTGTGTTCTACGATTAAAAACTCAAACTCCATTAGAGGGTTTGCGGCCGCTGGGAAGAGAAGCGGGAACTACTACCCGCAATAGATGAACACAGCGATTTCTATCCTGCGCCTTTCAAACAAACACTGAAGATAGTTGTCGAGGTTGCGGCCTTCGTAGGTCAAACATCAGTTTGCAGAATTGAGGAAGAATCCCATGAAGCAGATCATTATTTGTACCGCCATCATCTTTTGTTCAGTCACTGGGGCTTTCGCCCAGCAATCCGGCGCCGCCACGCTGAGTGGGCGCGTCACTGACACGGCCGGAGCCGTCATCGTCGGCGTGAAAGCCACTGCGACGCAGAAAGCCACCGGCGTAAAGCGCGAAACCGTCACGAACTCAGAAGGCCTATATGCGTTCACGAATTTGACACCTGGGGAGTACGAGTTGGTTTTTGAGAGAAGTGGATTCAAGAAATATCTCTTCCAGAGCTACACAATCCAGGTCGGTCAATCCCTGACCAGAGATTTACAAATGGAGCCTGGACAGATCAGCGAATCGATTGATAACCCGATCGGCGAAGAGTCATTGGTAAACACCACCAATGCTCTTGTCGAAGGAGTCGTCAAACCGCGAGAAATATCGAGCCTCCCGCTAAACGGCCGCAATTACCTCGAACTCGCTTTGCTCATTCCGGGCAATACTCCCGCGCCTAACTTCGATCCGACTAAAACAGGCAGCGTCATTATCTCTTCCGCCGGCCAACTCGGGCGTGGCGGCAACATAACGATTGACGGCACGGACAACAATGATGACGCGGTCGGCGGGCCGCTGGTGAACATTTCGCAGGACGCGGTGCAGGAGTTTCAGATTGCGACCAATCGCTTTTCCGCTGAACTCGGACGTTCGGCGTCCTCGGTTATCAACGTCGTCACGAAGTCCGGCGCGAACGATCTGCACGGGTCCTTTTCATTCTTCGAGCGTGACCGGCGCTTGCAGGGGCTGCCGGCGACCTCAAACCGCAGCGGCAATGAGAAACCGCCCTTTGATCGGCAGCAGTACGCGGCGACGCTCGGCGGCCCGATCAAAAAAGATCGCGCGTGGTGGTTCGGCGCGTTCGAGTATCGCAATCAGGATGGCGCGACGCTGGTTGGAGAGCGTGACGTTACGGCGCGCCAGATACGCCGTAGCTTTGCGCCTGCGCCTCTCGATGATCTGCTCGGACTGGCGCGCGGCGACTGGAAAGCCTCGAACAGCGACAATCTCAGTTTTCGGTACGCGATTGAACGCCTGAAAGACGTCGGCCCGACGAAGCTGGATCGCGCCATCGGCTCGGCTTCGCAGCGACAGGACCTGCGCAACAATCACCAGGCGTTTCTGACCAACTGGACTCGCGTCCTGTCGCCCGCCGCCGTCAACAGTTTCAGTTTCAGCGTCAACAATTTCAGCAATGATACGGACCCGCTGACGACCGGGCCGCAACTGACCTTTCCCTCAATTCTGGACGGCGTTTCGTTTCGCATACCGCAAGCGACGAAGGTGAACCGGCTGCAGTTTTCGGATGCGGTGTCGCTGATCCGCGGCGCGCACACGTTCAAATTCGGCGGCGACGCGCAGCGCGTGGATTCGTTATTCGACCTCGGCGTGTTTCAGCAGGGGCGCATCGAGTTCGTGCAGGACTTCGCGCAGGCCGATTTCAACGGCGATGGCAGAGTGGATGACAGCGATCTGCTCTTCGCCGTCACGCTGCGCAGCTCCAAGCCTGATCAAGCATTGTTCCTTGATGACAACGACAACAACCATTTCGCGTTCTTCGCGCAGGATGATTGGCGCGTGTCGAGAAACCTGACTCTGAATCTGGGGCTGCGGTACGAAATCGACACGAACGTCAACAACAATTCCTGGTATGAGAACCGCAATCCGATTGTGCAGTCGTTTTATCGCGGGGACCGCAAACGTGACCTGAACAATTTCGCGCCGCGCGTCGGGTTCAACTGGGCGACGAATGACGGCAAAACGAGCGTCCATGGCGGCTACGGAATTTATTACGACCGCATCACGCTCGAAATCATGTCGCTCGAACGCGGTCTGGACGGACGCGCCCTGGCGATTGAAGTGCGCGCCGGAAACGCGCTGACTGATCCGACTGGCGCGCCGATCTTCATTGATCCGGCGATGGGCAGATTCCGGCCCGGCGCGCCGACTCTCAGCAATCCCTTCACGGGCTTTATCTTGACCGGCGCGGGCGCGAGCGGCATCAACATCATCGACAACGATCTGCAGAACCCGATGGTACAGCAGTTCAATTTCGGTATTCAGCGCGAACTGGCGCGGGATTTCGTCGCGCGCGCAGATTACCTGCACAACTTCGGCTCGCATTTCATCATCGGGCGGACGATCGGCGTAGTGAACAACCCTGTCGTGGGAGGACCGGATCGCGTGGTCAACCTGGAATCGAGCGTGAAGACGAAATACGACGGACTGCTGCTGAGTCTGGAAAAGCGGTTTTCGAACCGGTATCAGTTCCGCGCTTCATACACGCTGTCGAAAACCTTCAATTATGCGAACGACGATCAGATTCCTTTCTCCAACGGGCCGGTGAACCCCAACAATATTCAATTGGAATACGGGCCGACGCCGAATGACCGGCGTCACTATTTCACGTTTTCGGGCGCGGTTGAATTGACCTACGGCTTTCAGCTTGCGCCGATCCTGACGCTGGCCTCCGGCGTGCCGATGGACATTCTGCTGCCCGACGCGAGTTCGCGCATCCCCATCCTGCAACGCAACGCCGGAGGCCGCCAGTTCAAAACGGGGGCGGAACTCAATGGCTTTCTGACACAGTTGAACGCGGCCGGCGGCGTGGGTGGGCGGCCGCTGCCGCTGGCGCGCGACGACGCCCGTTTCAATGACAATTTCAGTTCACTCGATCTGCGGTTCTCGAAGGTATTTCGATTCGGCGAGAAGGCGCGTCTGGAACCGATCGTAGAGGTCTTCAATCTATTCAATGTGACAAACATCCTGGGCGTGTCGAACGTGAACTATTCTGGATTCTCGAACGTGCTGACGCGCGACAGCAACAATCCGAACGATCCGGGCTTCTTACGGTCGTCAGGCTTTGGAAGCGCAGTTACAACTGCAGGTGGGGTCTTCGGCTCTGGCGGTCCACGCGCATTCCAGATCGCGGCGAAGTTAAGCTTTTAGCGTTCTGAACCTCTTACTCATCGAGACATCGGCGAGATAAGTTAATTGAAGCCTGTGCAAATTAAAGCTGAATGCAATCAATCACTTGACTTGAAATGGCGGCAGCCTTTGGAGTGCGTCAATTTGCGCAGGCTTCAGTTAATTAGCCTTATACGACAACCAAGGAGATTATCAATGCCGCATATTGAGCTTCCAGATGGAATTCCCGGCATCAACGGTCCGATGATGAAGTACCCTGAGACTGCGCAACACTTGAGAGGGCTGGCGGAAGTGTTGTTACGCAGGCCGTCATCACTGACGCCTGCTGAGCGCGAACTGATTGCTACCTACGTCTCGGCGCAGAACAATTGTCACTTCTGCACAAACTCCCATGCAGCCATTGCCAGGCATCTGTATGGTGAAGACCGTACGATTGTTGACCAGGCCATCGCAGATTTCCACCAGGCCCAGCTGAGCGACAAGATGAAAGCGCTTCTAGTCATCGCCGGGAAGGTGCAACAGGGCGGGCGACGAGTGACTGAAGAAGATGTCGCTCTGGCGCGCGCGGCGGGCGCTGACGATAAAGCCATTCATGACACTGTTCTGATCGCCGCCGCCTTCTGTATGTACAACCGGTATGTGGATGGCCTGGCGACGTGGGCGCCGGAAGATGCCTCCGCCTATGCGCAAAGGGGAGCGGAAGTGGCTGAGAAAGGTTACCTCGACAGGAGAGCCGAAGATGTCTAAAGCCGATGGTCAGCAAAACAGATCTCCTTGCAACGAATCCATGATGAATCAAGAGGGGATGAATCAAGCGGGGCTGGAGGCGTCATCTTCTGGGGGCGAGCGTCTTGCATCTTCGCCGCCGCCGTTCCAGTGGGAAGATTGGTACAAGTCAGTAGGGGGGGCGCACGATTAGCATCGCAGAAGTAAACGCCTTGTTGAAGCAGATCCACCAGGATCAATACTTGCGATTCGATGGAGAGGCGGCGCCTGAACGATGCGAGTTTACATCGCCGCAGGAGGCAGCCGCACACCTAAAAGAGAAAGCGCTTGAGTTCGGCGCGGATATCGTCGGGATTTGCAAAATCGAGCCGTCAGACGTGTACTGCGGCAAGGCCGTCACTGAGAAGTACGCGATCGCCGTCGGCCAGCGGATGCGCTGGCGCGCCTTTCAGGTCGTGCCGTCTCAAGAATCTGCGATTGAATGCATGCGCGTCTACTACACGCTCGGCGAGACGGTTATCCGGCTGGCGTCCCACATCAGATCGCTCGGCTACAGGTGTAAGGTCGAACACCCGATTGGCGACAGCGACCTGTTGCACGTCCCTATCGGTCTCAAAGCGGGCTTCGGTGAACTCGGCCGCCATGGCTCCATCATTCATCCGAAACTCGGCCCACTCTTCCGCATGGGCAGTGTCATAACATCCATTCCTCTGGAGACCGATAAGCCTGTCGATGCGGGCATCGCGGCTTTCTGTGATACATGCAGGGCATGTCGCATCTACTGCCCGGCCAAGGCGATTCCCGATCACCGCAGTCCCGAGGCGGGCAAAGATCACATCGGCAAAGACCGTTATGTCGTCGACACCGGCAAGTGTTTCCCGTACTTCGCGAAGCACTATTACTGCTCCATTTGCCTGCCGGTCTGCGTCTACAACCACAAGGAATGGGCGCGCGACTTCGAGGGCTTCCAAACGAATCTGTTCCCCGAAATCATTATGGATGAGCCGCCGCCTCCCACGGATATCCCCGTCGAGAAGCGCCACTCCTACAACAAGCTGGGACGGGACTGAATTAGTTCCGAGAGACAGAAGCCGATATACGTCGTTGCTTGAGCGGCGGCGCGCGCAATGTGCAAATTGACTTCACTGAGGGAAGTCTCTCCATCAACCTGGACCCGACCATGCAATTCCGTATCCGGGATTCAATGCGCAGTTCGAGTCTCAAGCGCGGGCCGCATGGCTCCCTCTTCATAGAGCTTTTTTTCGGTCACATCGCTCTCCCACTAGCTGGAGAACTCCATTTCTTGATTCGGGAGGATAGTTCATAATCCTTGATGCAAGTAGGCTTGACATTGAACAACTCTTATCCTATTTTTGCTGCTCGGGAAATTTACTCAGCGGTTTTCAACAGTCTAATTACCAACTTTCCAACAAGCGACCGGGCCGACTTTACGACATGATTCTCGAAACACAAGATAGATCGAAACGTCTACGGGTCAGATGCGAAATTCCGGCGCTACTTAGAAGAAAGTCCCCTGGTTGGCGAGTTGGCCGGGACCGAACACCACCGTTAACCTATAACCTTGAGACAAAACAGCTGAAAAAGACGCTGAAAATGTCAAAGAACGAGTGACATGTTGATTTAAAGTCGCTCTTTTCGGTCTGAGAAAGCTCAGGCTTGAAGAGGGCGTTATCTAAAGTCGAGTACTACGTTGTACTGGTTTATGAACTGTCAAGATCAGCCGCACTTAGCCGACCCAAGCGCGTTGTAAGTTTGGTTAGGTCTTACAACCATCGGCAATGCGTATTCGCGGAGGGAATAAAAGCCATGTTGCGCTTGCCAGTGTCCGCGTTCTCTGTCGCTCCGCAATCCAAGCTATTAAAAAAAGGGGGGCCAATTCTCAACTACTCACTGGATACTGAGTAGAAAGTCCGTTCAATCTTGTGAAGATTGAATGCTGCCGTTGCTTGAAATACCAAGGCCAAATTTAGAGATGAGTTACTAGCAATGTCTAGTTGAAATTCTCATGTAAGGTTCCATTCTCATGCGTTCGTTGCATCCGAAACGACGCAGACCAGCCAGGAAAGAGAGCAATATCTTGAAAAGGGTGAATGTTTTGCTTCTCGATTTTGACCCAGCCAGTGGCTTGGGCGACACCCTACGCGAGATTATCGCCTCCGCTCCCGTCAATGGTTCGAGGCCAGGGTTTCAGGTCAAGTATGAATCGAGTCTCGCGGATTTCAACAACCGCCAATTGACACACATGATTGCGGACGCCGATTCGGAGGCAATCCTTCTGGTTTTGCCTCAGAGTCTACTCGGGCAAATCGGTCCCTGGCTTCAGTCGCTGAATAAGTCGCAACGGAAGCGGCCGGTGATCATCATCCCGAATGCCTCCAACCCGGACGATCTGTTGATGCTGCTCGAATTCGGGGCAGCAGATTTCATCACTCCGCCGCTCCATCGGTTGGAGATATTACCGCGCCTCTGGCGTCTTGTGGAGCAACCCGAACCGAGCCAAAGATTTTTCAATACTCTTCATGGGCAACTCGGCCTGAAACAACTCATCGGTGACAGCGCCGTCTTCCGGGCAGTGATCGAGAGAATACACCTGATAGCTCAATGTGACGCCGGCGTTCTGATTACAGGCGAGACCGGCACCGGGAAAGAGATATGCGCCCGGGCCATTCATTACCTCGGCCATCGCGCGCAACACCCTTTCGTCCCCGCCAATTGCGGGGCCATCCCCGCGGAGTTGGTGGAGAATGAATTGTTCGGCCATCAACGCGGCGCCTTCACCAATGCTCACAGCTCGCAGCCAGGTTTAATCAATGAAGCCGACGGTGGCACCCTCTTCCTGGATGAGGTCGACTGCCTGCCGCTACTCTCTCAAGTCAAACTCTTACGCTTCCTCGAGGAGAAAGAGTATCGTCCATTGGGTTCCGCCAAGACTCGCCAAGCAAGGGTGCGGGTCATCGCCGCCGCCAATGGCGACCTGGAGCAAGCCGTCTCCATGGGTAAAATGCGTCAGGACTTCTATTACCGTCTCAATGTCATCTCGCTCCGGCTGCCCTCGCTGCGCGAGCGCCGCGAAGATATCCCGTTACTGGCGCGCCACTTTCTGGCCAGATACGCCGCTGAGTTCAACAAACCGGCAACAGGCTTCTCCTCCGAGGCATTGCTGCAGCTCGGGCTCTACGATTGGCCGGGTAACGTTCGCGAGTTGGAACACCGCGTGGAACGGGCCGTGGCGTTGTCAGAAAAGCCGATCATCCAAAGCGAGGACCTGGACCTCTCGCCGGTCAAACCGGCGCCCGGCCGGGACTCGTTTCAGAAAGCGAAAGCAGAGTGCGTGGCGAACTTCGAGCGCGCCTACCTCTGCGAACTCCTGCGTACTTACCAAGGCAATATCACGCAAGCGGCGCTGGCGGCGCGAAAGGATCGGCGGGCCTTTTGGCAATTGATCCGCAAACACGAGATCGATGTCAACAGCTTCAGGAGCTGCAACTTATCCCGGTGAGTTGTGGCTATGGCAATCACCAGTAGCCACTGTGATATTTTTGTCCTACCGCAAGCCAGAATCAAACCAAGAGTTTACCTGCCATGAGGCGCCCCAGCCGTGACATAAATATCCCATACTGCCTGTTGATCAGTTACGAAAGATCAAAGACTTAACCTCCAGCACGGTAGTTGCATATCTCTATTCACCGAGGGGGCAAGGGAAAGCTCGTGAAACCTAGTCAGAGTAACCTGTCACCAATCGCTTGCGATATTCTGGCCTATCTGGCTGAGTTCCCGCGGGCGCAGGACACTGTGGAAGGAATTATGCAATGGTGGGTATTGAGACAGGAGATCAAGCGGATGACCACGATGGTTGAGACCGGAATCGCCGAGTTGGTCGCACAGAAGATGGTGTTGGAGCGCCGGAGCAAGGACGGCCGCGTTCACTATCGCATCAACCCGCGTAAAGCCCAGGCAATCCGTGCTCTGCTCAACCGGCAAGAAAAATGTGAACCAGGATCGCCTGACCACTCCGGATTTTTTGGGTAGCGTTCAACCGATTCTCTGCGGGTATTGGTAAGAAGACCATCTTCCTGCAGGCAGAGGGGCGCCAGCGAAGACGGTAAAAAAGAGGCGGAAGAGACTTGTTTCGCAAGAAAGTACAGATCGAGGTAGATGCCAAGAAGCAGGAGGCCGGGAAGCAGGAGGCCGGGAAGCAAGAGGCAGAAGAGACGAGAGGCCCGGAACCGCCCCTGACACTGCCCGCTTCCGATCACTACACTGACGCCCGCGCCCACCTGCTGGATGAACTCCGCTGCCTCAACCTGTTGCTGGCCGCCCAGGTGCTGCGGTTGCGGCGGGCTGACTTCTACGAGAGCATCAAGGATTTTCGCGGGCTGTTCATCGCCGACGGTGAAATCGATGCGCTGCTGACGGCGGGCGTCTTTGAGGACGAAAGCCAGACCGCCGACGAGCCCCGTGTCAAGCGGATCGAAAACCTGCTGAATCAGGCGCAAAATATCCGCCAGGAGATCGGCCGGCGTCTGCAGAATTCGGCGGCGCAACAGATACGCCTGCCGCTCGTCCAGATCTCCCGATACTTTCAGCTGAGCGAGTTCGAGCAGCAAGCTCTGGTAATCTGTCTGGCTCCGCAGGTCGATGCGCGCTATGAGAAGCTCTTTGCCTATCTGCAGAACGACATCACCAGAAGGTCTCCGAGCATCGATCTTATCCTCTCCCTGCTCTGCCAAAGCATGGAAGAACGATTAAACCATCTACATGATCTTTATGCCACGGCGGGGTTGCGCCGTCACGGCGTGATCGAGAGCATAGAGAACAGCCCCGGCGTCTCGATCGCACAACAGTCTCTCCGAGCCGACCCGCGGATCGTTCAATATCTCTTGGGGAATAAAGTAGTGGACCAGCGGTTGCTTTCAGATCTGCGATTTTTCCCGTCGCTTGATTGGGCCGAGGTTGTCGTTCCCGAAGCCCTGCGTGACCGCCTCCAGAGGCTCTGCCGGGCAGCCGTCCAGAACATGGCCAACCGGCGTTCGATCTTCTACCTGCATGGCCGGCCGGGCGTCGGAAAGAAGACCCTGGCACGGGCGCTCTGCGGAGAGTTGGGCGTGAATCTGGCGGTGGTGGATCTGAGATTGCTGGCGCGCGCGCCGGAGGGCTTCGCCGAAAAGATCCGGCTGATTCTGCGCGAGGGGCTGCTTCAGCCATGCGCCGTTTACCTCGACCATCTCGAACAGTTGGGAAGCGCCGATGGCGACAACGTCACGCTCATGGCCGGGCTCATGCAGGAGATCGGGATGTGGGGCTGGCTGACCTTCCTTGGCGGTGAAAAACCACTGCCCGCGGCATTGATCGGTAGACTGCCGATCTATGCCATTGAGATTCCGACGCCGGATTATGCGGCTCAAAAAGAGCTCTGGGGAAGACATCTCGATGGGCTTTTGGCGGAGGATGAGTGGGCCAATATCGATCAACTGGCTGTGCGATTCGATCTGACTGGCGGCCAGATCATCCAGGCGGTCGACCGTGCCGCACAGGCGGCGTTCATGCGCGATCCTGAAACTGGGCGGATCAATCTCGCAGACCTGAACCTCAGCAGCCGGGTACAGGCGCAACCCCAGCTCGGCTCGATGGCCAGAAAAATCGAACCGAAATTCGTTTGGGGCGACATGGTGCTGCCCGAGGATCAGCTACAGCAGTTGCGTGAACTCTCCAATCAGGTGAAGCACCGGCAACGCGTAATGAGCGAATGGGGATTCGCCAACAAGCTCTCGCTGGGACGCGGACTCAACGCGCTTTTCGCCGGCCCCTCGGGTACGGGCAAGACGATGGCGGCCGAAATCGTCGCCCATGATCTGGGTCTCGATCTCTTCAAGATCGACCTCTCGGCCGTGGTCAGCAAGTACATCGGCGAGACCGAGAAGAATCTCAATCGAGTCTTCTCCGAAGCCGAGCGCAGCAACGCGATCCTCTTCTTCGACGAAGCCGACGCCCTGCTGGGCAAACGTTCCGAAGTGAAGGATGCCCACGATCGCTATGCCAACATCGAGATCGCATACCTGCTCCAGAAGATGGAGGAGTACGAGGGGATCACGATCCTGGCCACCAATTTGCGGCAGAACATCGACGAAGCTTTCGTCCGGCGCATCCGCTTCATCGTCGAGTTCCCGTTTCCGAGCGAGGAATATCGATTGCGGATCTGGCAGGGCATCTGGCCGAAAGAGACGCCCCTGGCGCCAGAGATAGATCTCAACTTCATGGCTCTGCAATTCAAGCTGACCGGCGGCAACATCCGCAACATCGCGCTGGCGGCAGCCTTCCTGGCTTCGGAGAACGGACAGGTGGTGAGGATGAAACATCTCCTGCAGGCTACCAAGCGGGAATTTCATAAGATGGGCAAGGTCGTGAAAGCCGAAGAATTCGGCCAATCCGGAAAGGTCTCCTGATTATGTTCCGTGATCTTGACGAAACATTGAGAACAATGCTCGACGACCCCGCGACTCCCAACGAGTTGCGCAACGCCGACATCAGCTTTGAGCCGCCGGATAGAAACTTCACACCGTCGCAGGCAACGGTCAATCTATTTCTTTATGACGTGCGGGAAAATCGCGTGCTCCGCGATCCGGTTCCCGTGATCGAGAGGGTCGGGGGTCTTTTCGTCCGGCGGACGCCACCCCTGCGGGTAGATTGTTCGTACCTGATCACGACCTGGACGACGGGCACCGGCGCGGCGCGGGTCGCGGAGGAGCACCGATTATTGAGCCAGGCGCTGATCTGGCTCAGCCGCTTTCCGATCATTCCGGACCGGTTTCTACAGGGCAGCCTGGTGAATCCGCCGTTTCCGCATCCGACCATGGTCGCCCAGACGAACGAGGGCAAGAACATGGGTGAGTTCTGGACCGCGCTCGAACAGCCGCCGCGGCCCTCATTCAATCTGGTGGTGACGATTGCGATGGATCTGGCCATAGAGTCGCCGGAAGGGCCGCTCGTAATTACCAAGGATATGGGCCTGCGGCAAAAAGATGGATCGGCTCCGCCGGAACAATGGTTCCAGATTGGCGGGACGGTGACCGATGCCGATTCCCTGCCCGGCTTGATCGCGGGCGCAGAGGTGAGGTTGGTTGAACGGGATCTGACGACGCTCACCGACGATCAGGGCCGTTTCACTTTCACCCTCTTGCCGGAGGGCAACTACACGTTGGAAGTAAGCAAAGCCGGTTTTGCGACTACCAGTAAGAACATTACGATCCCGGGCGCCAGCCTGGACGCCTATGACGTTATCTTATTGCCGTAGCTCTATGAACGATCTTTTCTCCCAGGCCAGTTTCATCAAAAGGAGATCCTTATGCCAGTTTATCTAACTCCGGGTGTTTATGTAGAGGAAGTGCCGGGCAGCCCGCCCATCGTCGGAGTCGGGACGAGCACGGCAGCCTTTATTGGCGTTGTGGAGGCGGGAGTGGTCATGCCGTTCAAGCCCGGCCGGCCTCTGGACCCGCTCTACGAGCTTCCCGACGACCGGTTCGAACTTGCGCCGACGCGCCAACCGGTCCTGGTCACCAATTTCGACCAATTCAAGAACAAGTTCGGCGACTTTCAGTCCGGCAATCAGATCCTCGCCCACTCGGTCTTCGGGTTCTTCCTCAACGGCGGTACCCGTTGCTGGGTCGTTCGGGTGAGCGACATCGAGGATGCCACGGAAGTAGGCAACGCCCTCCTAGAGTTGGAGAAGATCGACGAGGTGGCTATCGTCGCCGCGCCCGGAGCTCTGACTCAGGATGTTCAGGAGGCAGTCATCAGTCATTGTGAAGTAATGCTGGATCGCTTCGCAGTGATCGACGGTCAGAGGGCGATCGAGGGAGGCGTGACCATCACGATCGATGTTGCGTCCATTCAGGGCGACGTGGGCGACAGCAACTTCGCGGCGCTCTATTTCCCGTGGTTCTTCGTGACCGATCAGACGATCGACCCGGCGACAGGAAGGGCGCAGGCCGGGGCGCGGCTGCTCGTTCCGCCGAGCGGGTATCTGGCCGGCATCTACGCGCGAGTCGACGCGACTCGCGGCGTCCACAAAGCCCCGGCCAACGAGGCGGTGCGCGGAGCCCTGGCGCTCGAATACCTGGTCTCGCATAACGAGCAGGCAGGTTTGAATCCCCGTGGGATCAATGTCATCCGCGGATTCAACGGCAATTTCAAGGTCTGGGGGGCGCGGACGCTGGGCGGTGACGCCAACGGCGAATTCAAATATATCAACGTCCGGAGGCTTTTCAATTTTTTGCGCGAATCGATAGACGAAGGCACTCAATTCGCGGTCTTCGAACCGAACTCGCCGCCGCTCTGGGCAAAGATTACACGGAGCGTGACCGCCTTTCTGACCAATGTCTGGCGCGACGGCGCGCTCTTCGGCGACACGCCGGAACAGGCGTTCTTCGTGAGATGCGACGAGACCACCAACCCGCCCGAGGTCCGAGACCTGGGACAGGTCGTCACCGAGATCGGCGTGGCAGTGGTCAAGCCGGCTGAATTCGTCATCTTCCGCATTTCGCAGATCACCGGCAACATTGGCTGATAGCCAACCGCCGGCGCACAACAGAGAAAATTGAAAGGAGAATGCTCATGGCAACTGGTGATCGACGTGATCCCTACCGCAATTGCAACTTCCTGGTGGAGATCGACGGTATTACGCAAGCTGGGTTCACGGACTGCTCGGGTCTCGGGGCAAGCACCGACCCCATCGAATATCGCGAGGGAAACGAAAACCCTGGCGCCAACCCCAAGACGATGCGTAAGTTGAACGGTATGACCAAGTACAACAACATCACGCTCAAGTGGGGGCTCACCGACTCAACAGAGCTTTACGACTGGTACCGGGATATCAGCAAGGGTAGGAGCATCCGCAAGAACGGCAGCATCGTGGTCATGGATCTGGAGGGGAACGAAAAGGCGCGCTGGAACTTTCGTGAGGGCTGGCCGGTGAAATGGACAGGTTCAGATTTCACCGCGAAGGGCAACGACGTCGCCATCGAGACGCTCGAGATCGCGCATGAAGGCATCGAGCGGGCCTAGTTACCAGAGAGGGCAATCCCATGGCTAATGGACGGAATGATCCGCTGCCCAATTTCAACTTTCTGATTGAGATCGACGGCATCACACAGGGCGGATTCACCGATTGTTCCGGTCTCGGCGCAACCACCGAGCCGGTCGAGATCAACGAGGGCGGATTCAACAGCGCCTCGCGTAAATTCGTCGGTCGCACCAAACAGAACAACCTGACGCTCAAATGGGGATTGACGCTCTCGCACGAGCTGTATGATTGGTACCGCGATACGGTGAACGGAAAGATCCAAAGGAAAGACGGCAGTATCGTGGTGCTCGATCTCGAGGGCAAGGAGCGAGCGAGGTGGAACTTCTTTCGCGCCTGGCCGACCAAGTGGACCGGTCCCGACCTGACCGCCAAGGGGAACGACGTCGGCGTCGAAACGCTGGAGCTCGCCCACGAAGGCTTGGTGAGAGGGTAGTCGGGGCGCGATGCGCGTACGGCGAGGGGCGCGGCTGCCCCGCTGCAAGGAGAAACCATGTTCCAGACTGAATACGAATTCACGTTACCGCTCGGTTACCTCGATCGTGAAGGCAACCTGCATCGTCAAGGCGTGATGCGTTTGGCCACGGCGGCGGATGAGATTCTGCCGCTGCGCGACGCCAGGGTGCAGAACAATCAGGCCTACCTGATCATCATCCTGCTTTCAAGGGTCATCACTCGACTGGGCTCGATCGACCAGATCAACCCGAAGGTGATCGAGGAGCTATACGCCGCGGATTTGGCCTATCTGCAGGAGTTCTACAATCGTATCAATGGCGCCGGCCAGGCCGCGATCAGGGCGACCTGCCCGAAATGCGAACAGAACTTCGAGATCGAGAGTAACGGCGCGGGGGAATTTATGGCTACCCCCTCAGGCAACTATACGAGGAGGTAGCCTTCATCGCCTATCACTTCCATTGGCCGCCGGAGTCGATCCTGAATCTGGAACACGCAGAACGGCGGCGATGGGTGACGGAAATCTCAGCGATCAATCAGCAGGTCAATGGGACGTAATGAAGATTCGGCGGCAGAGACAATCTTCGCTTCGATCAGCGGATAACCGGACCGTGATCTCGCCATGGGTCGAAAGACTGGGGCGGTGGCAATCCTGGGCCGGTGAATTGGCGGAGCGCTACCACCGGAGAGCGCAGCATCCGGCATCCATCGGGAGAATATTTCTGCTGCGATCGGTTCATGCGCGGCCTTCAGGCTCCGGTGGCGGATCGTCACACTACTGGCGGATCGACTGGCGGCCGACGATTCAGATCCTCTGCCAGCCGATGATTCCACGGACCGGGCAGCCTCTTGGTTATTCGGCAAACAGGACGGAAGAGGGCCATGGCAGCCTCCGGGAAATTCCGGCCCTCTGGCGGCGCCTCCCGCCGATCTCCCGAAGTGTGGCCGGGATTTCGCTCGGCGCCATCGACCGGGAGCCTCCAGGACGTCGCTTAAGCGAAGGTCGGGCGATGCCCGATTCATTCCTTACACCGGGAGCCAGAGTGATGCGTCTGGCGGGCCGGGCGGCCTCGACCGGGCCGGACGACAACCGTCGATCCGTGATCCGCCAACCATCGGGCATCGCTGAGTTCGTGAAGCCCGGCGCATCACTCCCGGAATACCTCGGATCGCGCCAACGGGTTGAGGTTCGACCCGGCGATCACGGGTCTTTCATCACGATCAACCGCGTTCCGCGCCGGCAAGAGACATTTCCCATGATGGAGCCGCGGGGACCGGCGACTCGCGTCTTCCGGGAAAACAGGGCTTCGCCCGAAATCGAAAGTTCCGTCGTCGGGCGGATCGAATCGATGGTAAAGCGACTTGAAGTCATCCCCGGCGAAAGGCCGCCGCAATTAAATCTAAATCAGGTCACCGACCAGGTCATGCGCGAAATCGATCGGCGTATGGTGATCTGGCGCGAACGCACCGGTCGCGTTTAGGCATTAACCGAACTTTTTTCAATCAATCGATATGCCGCTCGAAAAGGCGTTGATCACAAATCTTGATACCGGCGAGAAGATTCCGGTCATGTTCAACCCGGAAGAGTACACACTGAACAAGGACAACAACTTCGCCCAGCATACCATTCCCGGATTACGCGCGCCGCTGCTGCAATTCACGCACGGCAACATGCGGACACTGGAGATGGAGCTCTTCTTCGACACTTACGAAGAGCATCGGTCGGGGAATCGGGTCTTGAACCAGGCGGGCGACGACGTGCGCAAATTGACCGGCAAGGTCGTCGGTCTTCTCGATATCAATTCTGCGACTCACGCGCCGCCCGTGCTGCTGGTCACATGGTCGTCGCTCTCGTTCACCTGTGTCCTGGCGCGCGCCGGTCAGAAGTTCATTCTGTTTCGTGACGACGGAACGCCCGTGCGGGCGAGGCTGACCGTCTCTTTCAACGAGTTCACCAACGCCGAACGCGAGGCCAAAGAGGTCAACCGCCAAACGGCCGACTTCACCAAGGTCCACGTCGTAACCCAGGGGGAGACGCTGAGCGGAATAGCGGCAAAACATTACGAAGACCCGCAGATCTGGCGGCCCATCGCCATCGCCAACGGCCTGGATAATCCGGCCGATATCTCCCCGGGACTCGAGCTACAGATTCCCGCTCTGCCCTTCGTGGATGCGGCGACAGGAGAGGCCGTGGTGTAGATCGAAGGTCTCGGAATCTCGATAGTTCGTAAAGATCCGGGCCGATTCAAATCGGGGAAATTCAATGCCAGTTCACCCTCAATATGCGCCGGAATACAAGATCGCGATCAACGGCGGGAATCTGCCGCCGGCCATCCGGGCGTCGATCATGAGCGTGCGTTTCGACGACGGCTCCAAAGAGATGGATAAGGTAGAGATCCACCTGGCGGATCCTGAACTGCGCTTGCTGGAGCACCCGCTGCTCAATCTCTACAACGAACTGTCCCTCTCGATCGGCTATGCCGGACTGCCATTATCAGAAGTATTTGTGGGTGAGATTACCGGCCGCCAGGCTTCGTTCAGCGGCGGCGCCACGAGCATGACGGTGGAAGCCTCAGACTTCAGCCATCGGCTCATGGCCGGCAAGAAAGAGCGCAGCTTTGGCTCGCTGCCGGATCCGGCGATCATTCTATTCATCGCCGTCGAAAACGGATTGATCCCGCTGGCTGACCCCGGCGCCGGCGCTCTGCTCTCAGCGCTCGCCATCCTGTTGGGGAAACCGCGATTTCAACCCAACCAGTCCGACTTCGAGTTTCTCAAGAAGATCGCGGCCGAATCGGGCGTGCAATTCAGTGTGGAGAAACGAGTGCTGTTCTTCAAGGTCTTCCAGGAGTTCGTTCCCTCGATGACCCTGACCTGGGGCCGCGACCTGGTGGACTTCTCGCCAAGAATCTCTATCGTCGGCCAGATTGAGGGCGTCTCGATCAAGATCTGGTTGCGGGAACTGAAACTGAGCCTGGTGGTGACGGTAGGGTGGGACTTCGATGCCGAACGGCTGTCTATCTCGGTGGTTCCGGGTATCGCCGAAGGCGTCGGCCCGAGCAAACCCAAATTCAAATTTTTAGACCAGCCGATAAAGGATCCGACCGACATCGCCAAGGTCCTTTTGAAAGCCTTCTCCGAGTTGAAGGCCAAGCTCAATTCCAGACTGACCGGCAGCGGAAGCGCGATCGGCGATCCCAATATTCGCGCTGGAATGGTCCTTCAACTGGAAGGATTGGGTTCGGAGTTTAGCGGCAATTATCGCATCAACAGCACGTCCCATTCGATCGATAGCAGCGGTTACAAGACCAGTTTCAACCTCAATCGAGAGGTGATACCGGAGGTATTTGCATGAGCAATGGGTTGTTGGGTGCGGTCGAAAGTATCGTCGAGGCGACACAAAAAAGATTCTTCGGGGTGGCCGTTGGGGTGGTTTCCGACACCCTGGATCCGCTGGGCCAGGGCCGGGTCAAGGTCAAACTGCCCTGGTTCACCGAGAGCGAAGAGACGGGATGGGCCAGAATCGCTGTCCCCTTCTCCGGATCGAACTACGGCTTCTATTTCATCCCCAAAGTGGATGAAGAGGTCCTGGTAGCATTCGAGCATGGCGATATCGAACACCCCTACGTCGTCGGCAGCTTCTGGAACTTACAGAATATGCCGCCGGAATTTTCGCCCATCCTGGGCAAGAGCCACATCCGCACCGAGTCCGGGCACGATCTCACATTCGATGACCTGACTCAGTCGATCGAGATCACTACCAGCACCTCTCAGAAGATATCCCTCGACCCGCTCAAGATCGAAGTAAGCAATTCGGCTGGTACGCTCAAGATCACGCTCGACAATAGTAGCCAGACCATGAGCCTGGAAGCGGCCCTCAGTCTGGAGCTCAAGGCGACCAGCATCAAGATCGAAGGGACCAACGTCGAGATCAGCGGCACGGTCAAGACAGATGTCAAATCCTCCGGCGTATGCACCGTACAGGCGCCGCTGGTGAAGATAAATTAGCTGAAAACTGTTTACCAGGAGATGAGATATGCCTCCAGCAGCGCGGGTGGGTGATCCTACGGGTCATCCCGGAAATATCGTCGGGCCCGGCGTGGCGACCGTTCTGATAGGCGGGATGCCGGCCGCAGTCCTTGGAGACACACACGCCTGTGCCATGCCGCCGCTGGCCGGCCCTCATCCTCCGACTCCGATCACCAAGGGCAGCGCGACCGTCCTGATCAGTGGCCGCCCGGCAGCGAGAATGGGCGATCTGGCGGGATGCGGGGCGCCGATCATTCTCGGATTACCGACGGTGCTGATCGGAGGATAGTCGAGCTGGATCAAAATGCAGTGCGGCGAAGCGAGGATTAAATGAACGGCGCAAAGATCGGTCAACAAAGAGCATTTCTCGGCACCGGCTGGTCATTTCCACCGGGGCTCGACGCGGAGGGCAAGATTCGGATGGTCTCCCTGGAGGAAGACGTGCGCCAGGCTATCCTGATCATCATCCAGACGGTGCTCGGCGAACGGGTTATGCGGCCCGATTTCGGAGCCGGCCTCCGCAACCTGGTCTTCGAGCCGGTCAACCGCACCACCATGGCGCTGGTAAAAGAGACGGTGGAACGCGCAATCATCGACTGGGAGCCGCGCATCGAAATCAACGATCTTGATGTCACGAGCGATGCCAACGAACGCAACACCTTATTGATCGAACTTGCCTATACGGTGCGCGCCACCAACACGCGGTTCAATCTTGTCTATCCATTCTATCTGTCTGAAGGGGAGCGTAGTTGATGTCGATCGAAACCCCCAAAATCGAACAGCGCGATGACCGCCTCTGGGTGGAAGCGATGCGCCAGCGCCTGAGGGCCTATCTGGAGAATTGGCGGCCCGGAGAGCGCGGCGCCGATGCAGCCATCCTCTGGATCGTGGCTCGTTATCTCGAGACGATCACCAAGAGGCTCAACCTGGCGCCGGATAAGAACCTCCTGGCCTTTCTCGAAATGGCCGGGATTCGCCGCATCTCGCCGCAATCCGCCCGCGCCCCCATGGTCTTCAAGCTCGGCAACCTTGCCGGAGACGGCGGCATCCCGGAGAGCACTCGCCTGGCCGCGCCGCCGTCGCCTGACCGGGCGGAACAGCTCAACTTCGAGACCGAGCGCAGAATCGGCCTGGCCGCGGCGCAGATCAAAGAGATCGCCTGCCTCCATCCGGGCCGCGATGAGTTCGCCAGCTACTTTGCAGCCTTCCAGCAGGAGCAGCCATTCCAGCTCTTTGCCCAAATGCAGAAGACCGAACACAGCCTCTACCTGGCTCACGAACGCCTGCTGCAACTTGCCGGTAGCGCCATTTTGAAGGTCGATTTCGATCTGTCCATCACCAGCAGCCAGCGACTCCGCCAGATCTGGGAGTACTGGGACGGCGAAGTCTGGCGGCCATTCGAAAACGTGCTCGAACAATGCGGCTCCGGATCGATCATAGAGGACCTTGATGGAACCGACGGGTTGACCCGAAGCGGCACGGTCACGCTCAAGAGTGACTGCGCGGAGACCAAGCAGCGCGATATCAACGGCATCGAGTCTTTCTGGATCCGCAGCCGTCTGCTGGACTCCCTGCCCGCGGACCCGACTCAGATTCTGCCATCAGCCGATACCGTGAAACTGCGCACGGAGTTAAGCGACCTCCTCGCGATCAGCGGAGAGGTCAGCAATTCACAAGTGGGCGTCATTGACGCCGACGAAGACGGCGTCGAAGACGAGGCGGATGTTCTGGGTGAGGTCAGAGATCAGGACGGCCTGCCCTTGCAGGGAGTGCTGGTCTTCATCACACTGGATAATGTCGACCAGCCGCCGGTGAAGACCAATTCGCTGGGGAAGTATGAACTCCGGTTCGATCACGCCGAATTCCCTCAACCTTCAGTTACGGTGACGCTGACCATGGGATCGGTCATCCTGCAGTCTCCCGGCGGTCTCGAAGACGAAGTCGAAATAATCGCGGGCGAACAATTCCTGCGAGTCGATTTCCTGGTCAGAGTGCAGGCTCCCGCGACATTCGACAAGGCGTTTACGGACGGAGAGAAGGTGGACCTGGACAAGACTTTCTTTCCATTCGGCCAGCAGCCGCAACCCGGCAATGCTTTCTACCTGACCAGCGACGCCATTTTCTCCAAGCCCGACGCGCTGATCCAGATATTCATGCAGCGCGTCAGTTCGCCGCAGGACGAGAACAAAGTTCAGGCGCTGTCGGGCAACGGTGGAGATGCAGACCAGAACGAACCGTTAGACCATACGGTCGTGTGGGAATACTGGAATGGCCGCCGCTGGGCGCCGTTGCCCCTTCTGTCGCCGGAGGTTGTGCCGGAGGGTCAAAGTGTGCAGCAAGCCCCATCGTCCGCCGGGCAACCTAAAGGAGACCTGGACACCACCGAGGTCGTCACCATCAGGGTGCCAAAAGATTTCGAGCGCAGAACGGTCAATAATGAGGACGGTTATTGGATCCGGGTGCGTCTGGTGGGAGGCGGATTCGGTTTTCGTCAGCGAGTGACCTGGCAAGATCAGGCGCAAAACTTCAACGAATTCACCTACGTCATCAATCAGCCGCCGGTGCTCTCGACGCTGGGCTTCGGGTTCTTCTGGCAATCCCCTCCCGAATTTCTCGACCACGTGGTGACGCTCAACGACTTCAGCTACTCCGATCAGACTGAGGCGGCCAAGGCGCCTGGTATTTCATTTTCACCCTTTACCCGCCTGGCGGATCAGACCCCAGCGACCTACCTGGGATTCGACAAGAAGCTGCCGGTCGACCTGATCAGTCTATTCATCAATATTGAAGAGGAACGTGACGCGGATCCGGCTCCGGCGCTGACCTGGGAGTACTGGAATGGAGCCGCCTGGAGACTGCTGGCGGTCGAGGATGAGACCGGCAATCTGAGCAGGCCAGGCATGCTCTCGTTCATCGGATCCGACGACGCCCAGTCGCTCGCCCGCTTCGGAGTCCCGTGGTACTGGATTCGTGGCCGTCGCCGCGAGGACGGGACGCCTTATCAGAGTCAAGTCCGCGGAGTCTTCGTCAACAGTGTTTGGGCCAGCCAGCGCCAGACGCAGCGCAACGAACCGCTGGGGGCCAGCAACGGGTTGGTGAACCAGGTCTTCAGCCTGCGCCAGACGCCGGTTTTGGAGGGCGAAGTGATCGAGGTCCGCGAACTTTTCGGGAAGATCGCCGAGATCGAATACCCCCTGCTTAAAGCGACCCTCGACGCGCGCGATATCCGGGTCGTTCGCGACCCGCAGAACCGCGTCAGTGAGGTGTGGGTACGCTGGCATGCGCAGCCTCACTTCCATTTTTCAGGGCACGAAGACCGCCACTACGTCATAGAGCGGGTGGCAGGGAGGATCTTTTTCGGAGACGGAGACCATGGGCGGATACCGCCGAACGGCGCGCTCATCCTGGCCGGTCAATATCGCTTCGGAGGCGGCCTGGCCGGGAATGTTGCGCAAAGAGCCATCTCTCAACTGGTCGGCGGCGTGCCCGGAGTTCAAGAGGTCTTCAATGCGCTGCCAGCGGAAGGCGGCGCCGATGCCGAGGTCGCCGGGCGGATCCGGTGGCGCGGCCCGCAAACGCTGCGCCATCGCGGCCGGGCGCTTCTGGTCGAAGATTACGAGGTCATGGCGTTCGAAGCCTCTCCGGCAGTCTCGTGGGTGCGCGTCTTCGCCACTCGGGATAAGAATCAGGTCCGCCGGCCTGGCTACATCAAGGTCATGATCCTGCCCGATTCCTCCGAACGGCGGCCCTGGCCGTCCTTCGGCCTCCGTGAACGAGTGCGCCGGTATCTGCAGGAGCGCGGGCCGTCAACGCTGGCGGGCGATTCTTACATCTGGGTGACCGGCCCATCCTTCTTCCCGGTCGGAGTAGAGACCACGATCGTCCCTGTCGATGCCAGTCAGGCCGGCGTCGTGGAACAAAGCGTCCGCGCCGTATTGGAAGAGTTTCTCCACCCGTTGCGCGGCGGTCCGGGCGGGAGGGGCTGGGAACTCGGCCGTGACGTCTATCTGTCCGACGTTGCCGCAAAGATCGAAAGAGTCGAAGGAGTCGATTTTGTGGAGGAGGTGATGCTGACACGGGCCAGCATCCCACAGGGCGAGCGGGTCTCGGTTCCCGATGATCAGCTGGTGGCCGCGGGAGACATCCGCATCAAATTGAGATTGCAGTAGACACCGTCCCTCCCGCGGTCTCACTCGCGGCAGCGGGCCGGATGGCGCTGCCACTTGGTAAAACGATGTTACTTCCAACAATAAAACTGGATGATCGGCGATGGCAGGATCTGGTCGAGGAAGGTCGTAACCTGATTCCGCAGTTCGCTCCGGAATGGACCGATCACAACCTCCACGATCCGGGCATCACCTTCGTCGACCTGTTCGCCTTCCTGACGGAGATGCAGATTTTCCGTCTCGATCGAATTCCCCCGGCGCACGTCCTGAAATTCTTACGACTCCTGGGGATCGAGCCGCGGGCGCCTCAACCGGCCCGGACCGTGCTTCAGGGAGAGCTGAGACCGGAGGTCCAAACTTTATCTCTGCCTGCCGGAGTAGAATTCGACACTCCGCGCCCCGATAACATCCCGATTCGCTTTCGAAGCGTGGCCGAAACCACACTCTGTCAAACGGCGCTGGTGCGCCTGGGCTGGCAACGCGGCGGCAAGTTCGTCGATCTGACCGGCCGTTATGAAGAGCGAGATCCGATCTTCCCGTTCGGCGAAATACCGGTCTTGGGTGACGCTTTCTATCTGGGCTTTGACCGGCAGCTGCCCACGGGCCATCCGTGCGCGCTTTATCTTCGTTTCACCGGCCAATGTGCGAACGATGAGGCAAGGCGGCGGATTATAGACGACCAGCTATCCCGGAAGGCCGACTGCCTTCCCATGCCAAACCCATGCCGGGAGGATCAACCGGACGAGACGCCGTCGCCGAATCTCTCCGAGGTCACGCTCCAGCATCACTCTGTCCGACTGGAGTGGGAGTTCCCGATCGATCAGGGCGGCCATCTGGTCTGGCGGCGGCTTGATCCGGACGCCGGTGAAGTCATCGATCACACCAGATCTCTCAGCTTGAACGGAACCATCGCCTTTCGAGTCACCTCTCAAATGGCAGTCATGGATCCCGCGGGCGATGGCCATCCAGCCTACTACTTGCGTTGCCGCCTGGCTGAAGGCGAATACGACAGCCCGCCGCAACTGGAGAGGCTCTTTCTCAATGCCATTGAAGTAGAACAGGCCGTTCCGATCGCCCCGGTCTCGATCGGCGTCGGCGACGGAACGCCGCACCAGGAGTTCAACCTCCCCGAGGCCCCGGCGTTGCCCGAAAGCCTGCGAGCTTACACGACCGAGAACTTCATTCAGCGCGTGTGGACACGGGTGGCGGATTTCGACGCCTCGGGTCGCGAAGATGCTCACCTCTTCGTGGATCCGACGACGGGTCTGGTTCGGACCGGCGACGGCGAGAAGGGGCGCGTTCTGCCGAAGGGCGTGGCGCTCGTGGTCGCCTACGACACCACAATGGCCGAGAGAGGAAACATTCCCGCGGAACAAACTTTCCGGTTGTCACAGTCCGCACACAACCGAGTCCTGCTGGGCGACACCGATTACTATCAATCCAAACTTGAACTGGTGACCAATCCTCTGGCCGCCTCCGGCGGCGAAGCGGCGGAATCGCTCGACCACGTCGAGGGCCGGGCCTTGGAGACCGTCCTCGCCGTAACCAGGGCCGTGACAGTCGAAGACCTGGCGACCATTGCTCGACAAACTCCGGGGACATGCATCGCCCGCGCGCTCGTCAAAACCAACGTGGACATTCGTTATCCATGTCTCAAAGCGCCGGGGGTCATGACGGTGATCATCGTCCCGGACCAGCGCGGCGAAGCGCCGATGCCAACCCCCGGTCTGCGTCGCGCAGTGGAACGATCGCTCAATCGTCGCCGCGTTCTGGGCACTCGTCTCCAGGTGGCGGGGCCGGAATATACCCGAGTCACGATCAATGCAAAAGCACAGATCCTTGCGGGAAGCGCCGCGGCGCAGGTCCAGAGCGAGATCGTCGCCCGGCTGCGCGATTTTTTGCATCCCCTGCGTGGTGGTCCTGATCGCAACGGGTGGCCGCTCGGCAGAGACGTCTACCGCAGCGAGATACTGCAGGTGATCGACGAGACCGCCGGCGTGGATTTCGTCATCTCCCTCGATCTGATAGCCAATGATGGAGAACCACAATGCGGCAACCTGTGTATCGGTCCATGCGGCCTGGTCTATTCGGGATCGCACCAAATTGAGGTAGTTGAAAATGCTCGCAGATAAAATTTCTAACCCGGGGCTGGTGGAGTTGCTCTTCTACCAGGGCCAACTATTCGCCAGTTCAGACCTGCGCCTGTTCGAAGAGCAGGAGAACCGGATGCGGTATCTTCACACGGCGACACTGCATAACGCGTTCGGCATCCTCGAAGGATTGCAGGTCGAGATTTCTGGCGCCGAGGCCCACGTCAAACCGGGAGTCGCGGTAGATATCTGCGGCGTCGAGATCCGGATCTCTCGGGACCGGACGCTGCCGTTGCCGCTGATATCGCCGGAGAATCCGGACCCGTTGTGGGTTCTGATTCTCAGGCCCCGTTCGGGAAGCCGCGAGGATCAGACCGAGAGGCCGAAGATCACATTTTGCGAGATCCCTCCAGACGACTCGGCCGAGCTTTTCTGGAGACGGCCCGGCGAGGTAATCACCGGCTTTGAAATCCCGCTGATCGGGTTCGACGCCTCCACCGGGCAATTGATTCTGGCCTATCGCCGTCGCGCTCAACCGCTGCGGCGCCCGAAGGTCGGGTCCGCCTCGTTCGAGGTCTCGCTGATCGATCTGAAGACTTGGCTGGAACAGACCCCGAACGGAGAGCAGTTCGTGGGCTGGCAACACCTGGTCGATACTTCGCCGGCGGGATTCCAGGTGACGCCTCATTACATGATGGATGTCAAATGGATCGTGGTTTTCAGCTCAGGCCGAACCATGGTCTTCCCATCGCTTTCTAGTACCATTATCGAATCGATCGCCGAGCCCACGCCGCGCAGCTACCTGCTCCGTCTTTCGCTCTCCTGCATCTTCGACAAACAACTCCGGCTGGCGGCGAGGTCTACGAAGCGGGTCGTCACGCAGCCGGCCGAAGGATTTATCCATTCAGGACTGGCCGCGGTCGTCGGGAACTCGAACAGGAAAAAGACGCTGATGTCCTCTTTCATCAACGCGGGCGGGCGTGTCGCACAACTACAGCGCCCCACCACGATACAGTTCGCCAGCATCTTTCGTCCGGCGGTCAATCAGGCGATAAGAGCTCAGCGACCGCAGGCGATAAGAGCTCAGCAACAGGCCCAGCAGGAAGAGCAGGTCATAGACACACGTCTTTCCGTCTTCTGGTTCGGTGTCGAATAGGACCGGCAGGTTATCAAAACACGAGGTGATGGCATGAATTCCACGAGTCAAAACGGACAGAATTTGCAGGAGACGGCCACTTTCTTCAACGGACAACGGATCGAGGCCACCGATCTGAAGACCCTGGTCGCGCGGCAGCGGGAGCTACGCTGGCAGCATAACCGTACTCTGCACACCTGGGGGATCGGCAGTGGCCTGGTAGTCATCGGAGAGAAAGAGGCGCGCGCGGCGCTGGTCGGCCCAGGGTATGCCATCGACAGCATGGGGCGGGAGATATTGCTCTCGGAGTCGCATACCGAACCTGTCCCGCCGGTGGCCGGGGAGGATGGCAAACCGAACAGCTATTATTTGACGATCTCCTTTCCAGATCAGGCGGGTATCACGACCAACGAGACCAGAGATGGCATCTGTATGCCGCGTGGCGCCGTGCGACTGTTGGAGACGCCGGTATTTTGTTGGGTGAAGATCGACGAGCAGGGCCGGCCAGCCATCGAAGTCCGCAGCGATATCGAGGAGGGCAGAAAGATTGTCCTCGCCCGGGCCGAAGTCTTGAACTGCAAGCTGGCCCAGCCACTCTCGATCAGGGAGCGACGTAATTCGAAGGTCGCGGCGCAGCCGTATATCGCGGCTGGCAACACCCCGGAGAAGTCCACGCCCTGGCAGCTGTGGAAAGAGCTGAACGAGAGTGGCGAAGAGGTCGTGGTCGGCGTCCAAGTCGATGTCGATACCTCTGACGCCGGTTTCCGCCAGACACCGGCCTACTCTGCTCGCGTCGGAGGCAATCGTTTCGGAATCGTCCAAACAGACAGCGGCGCCGACCTGCTTCTGATCGAACCGATAGCACACGTCGAAAATGCTTCGGCTCAACAGTTCAGGCTTCGAGCGATGCTGATATGGAAGTTCTTAGGAGGCAGCGCCAGTGGCGCTGCCATTCCTTACGAAGAGCAGATATTCCTTCGAGTCCTGCGCGAGCTATTGAACTGGCATGTCGTATGGATCGGTATTGAAGGGTGAGAGGATGAACGCTCAAACCGACAACTTCTACTATCTCAACGCTGACAATCGCTGGCCCGGTATCCATCTGCACGGGATGGAGATCGCCGGGGACGGCGCGCTGCAATTGCGGGCGCTGCCGCGACTGGTCGGCGCCCTATCGCCCGGGACCGCGGGGCTGGAGAGACCGGATGGCCAGGCTGGCATCGCCGGTCTGCCGGACGGCAGGATATTTCTCAGCGACCTGGAGGGTAATCGGATATGGAATATTCTTCCATGTGACGACTCCGGGACGCCGATGGCCACCCCTTGCCTCGGTGGCAAGGGGAGCTTGCCGACCCGGTTCCGTGGTCCGCGAGGACTGCTCGCGATCCCCGGACGCGGGCTCTTCGTGGCGGACAGCGGCAATCACCGGGTCCAAATATTCGCTCTGGACACGCTGCAGTTGACTGGGATCTTGGGATCGACGGATGGAGCTGGAGCGCCTGCGCCCGGCCTCTTCGATCAACCCACGGCGCTGGCGGCCGACAACGACGGCAACGTCTACGTGCTCAGCTTAGCTGGGAAACGGGTGCAAAAGTTCGATCGACTCGACCGGCTCGACGATAGTTTCTGGCAAAACGTCGAGGCCCATCAAGCGCTTGAGGAGCCGGAAGCCATCGCCGTGGCGGTCATTCGAGGAGAGACGCGAGTTTTTATCCTCGACCGTGCGCGGCAAAAGATCTTCTCATTCACGCCGGACGGAAGAGAGTTCGTCTACTTTGCGATTGCAGAGGCGCCAGATCCGGCTGGACTCGCGGTGACGGAAGACGCCATCTACATCGGCGATAATCAACTGCGATCAATCCTGCAATTCGATCAAGACGGAACCTTCGTCGGGAGAGCGGTGGGCTATCAAGGCCCCGTGGCGGCGCTAGCGTTGGATGGAGAGGACCAGTTGCTGGTTCATCCGGGCGACGTCTCCAAGTGGACGCGATTGGCGATCTCGGCAGGCCATTTACGCGGAGGCTTCTTCTGGATCGGGCCGATTGACCGCTACGATCAACCTCTCGACTGGCATCGGATCAAAGCCTTGGTCGAGGGATTGGATGACGATTCACACGCGAGGTTCTCGTTCTTCACATCGGACTGGCGAAATGCAGTCTCGGATTCGGATGACGCTCAAGCCTTCTTCGCCAACTGGCGCCAACTCCCCCGCGATGTGAACGACGGGTTCATCGGCGGCGAAAGAACCAAGTACCTGTGGGTTGGCGGACTGCTGAGCGGAGACGGCACGGGCACGGCGCGCATCCCTCAAATACGGGTCGAATTCAACCATCAGACCTACCTCCGCTTTCTGCCGGAACTCTATACAGACGACGATGCCTCCCGAGAGTTTTTGATCCAGTTTCTCTCACTCTTCGAGAGCTTCTTCGGCGAGTCCGAAAGCAATATCGACCGATTGCCTTCTCTTTTCGATCCTGCCGTCACGCCAGCGGAATTTCTTCCCTGGCTTGCCAGCTGGCTGGCAGTCCATATCAGAGGAGAATGGCCGGAGGCGAAAAAGCGCCAGGTGATAGCCGAGGCTTTTCAAAATTATGCATGGCGGGGCACGGCCAAGGGTTTGCGCAAGAACCTGGAGACTTACGCCGGTGTGAAGGCCCAAATTTTCGAGCCTGTTCTCTATCTCGATCTCTGGACGCTGGGCGAGACCTCCACGCTGGGAGTGGATACGATGCTGGCCTCAGCCCATCCCCAGGGCGCGGTCGTGGGGACCACCGCCACTCTCGATCGTTCTCACCTCATCAGCGACGATCAGGCCGGGGCGCCGATTTTCGAAGAAGTGGCGCACCAGTTCGCCGTCTACGTTTATCGGGGTGAGATCAGGACTGCGGAGAAAGAGGAGGAGGTCCGCCGCCTTATCGAACGTGATAAGCCGGCCCATACCGGCTATCAACTATGCATCATCGAGCCGCGCATGAGAGTCGGGTTCCAATCAAGAGTGGGAATCGACACGGTCATCGCCGGCCCGCCCACGGTATTGCGCCTGAACCAGGGATTGGGCAAGCAGAATTCCCTCTCCGGCATTCCGCCAGGGCGCATCGGGCAGCGCAGTCGCATCGGCGTAACGACGCGAATCTATTAACCGAAACGATTTGTAAACTCGCTCGACAGGCAGGCCAGCCGGCCGAGCAGACGGGCGACGAAGCCTTTGAACTGAAGGAGATTGACCTATGGCTCAACAACATCATGATGATCTCGGCCAGGCTACGGGTGGATTGCAAACGCCGGTACGCAACCATTACTTTTACGGCAAACTTCTCGACACCCGCCATTTCACGCTGGAACAGGACTATTTCAACGGCAAACGCTGGCTGCTCAATCGGCTGGTGACAGGTTTCGGAGTGGTCTGCGGATTGGACCTGGCGCTCACCGACGAGCGTGACCAGATCTACCTGCAGCCGGGCCTCGCGATCGATAAATGGGGACGCGAGATCATAGTGCCCGCTCCCTCTAAGCCCATCCGGCTGGAACGCCTGCCCGACGCGCCGGAGGGAGAGGAAGAATGGATCTATCTCTGCCTGGCCTATCACGAATGCGAGAGCGATCCTGCCCCCATGCTCACCGCCGAGTGCAACGAGGCCGGGCCCTGCGCCGCGGACACCATCCGTGAACGGTACAAGATACTGGTCCGTCCTGGCCGTGTGCCCGAACCGCCGCATGAATGTTCGCTACACAATATTCTCACCTCTCAGGGAATTCGTTTCGAAGAACTGGCCCGGTGGGTGACCAGAGGATGCGATTCGCCGCCCGCCGATCCCTGTATTCCGCTTGGAGATATCTTCATTCCTGAAAACGGCATTTGTCACTCCGAAGATATCCATACCGAGAACCGGCCGATCGTCTATTCGAACGACCTGTTGTATGAGCTCATTCTGGCGCTGGCGGGCGAGTTGATGCATAGCCGCCGTGGCAAATAGTCTCCGATCGCCATCGGAAGCTTTCGAGCCCCCCAAATACCGGAGAGACGTCGAGGGTGGAAGATGGATGGCCGCAATTTGCGAATGACGTATCACTTTGAGGGTAGCAATCATGATAGACAACACGATAGACATGCTGTGTGACACGCCGGCTGTGGAGCGCCCGCGTTACTTCCCCCGCCAACTGATCACGCCTGAAGACCTGATCATGGAGCAGGACTATTTCCGCAATCGAATGCGGATGCACAATCGCCTGCTTCACGGTTGGGGCGTGGTCTGCGGCGCCCTGGTCTCGCCGGCGCCAGCTAAAAACGGCAGCGGCGGTCTCGAACCCTGGCTGGTTCGAGTCTGTCCGGGCTTCATTCTGGGCCCGTACGGCGACGAGATAGTTATCGCCTGCGAACAGGAGATCGACCTCAGACAGAACAGCTTGACCGGCAGCGCCGCCGATCCCTGCGGCATGGGCCGCGACCCGTGGTGCGGCGAGATCTGGATCGAGCGAGACCCGAGCGCGAAGCTCTATCTGGCGGTGAAATATCGAGAGATGGCCGTCCGCCCCGTGCGTGTCCAACCCGGCGGGTGTGGTTGCGACGAAAGCCGCTGCGAATTTTCACGCCTCCGCGACGGTTACGAAATCCGGGTGCTGACCGAGGCCGAATACCAGCAGGTCAAGATGTCGGGCGCGACGCCTCCGGCATGGGATGAGTTATTCAAGGCGCCCAACACTCATAACCCGTCCTGCTGGCCGTGCCCGTCGCAACCGTGGGTGGCGCTGGCCAGCATCACGGTCGACGACAGCGGCAGGCCAATCTTGATCGACAATTGCGGGCCGAGGCGACTGGTCGCGGCGCTCGGTGGCTTCCACTGGATGTGCGCCACCGGCGTGACGATCGAGAGTGTCACTCCGGCTTCGATCCAACAGGGCGATCAAAACCTGGAGTTGGCCATTACCGGAGAAGGTTTTCAGAACGGCCTGAAGGTCGTACTTGGCAAAGGCGTCACAGTGACCGATGGGCCGTACAACATACTGGTCAATACCACACCGAACTCATTCAAGGTGAGGGTCAACGTGGGCGCAGACGCCGAGACCGGTTCCCGCAACGTGGTCGTGATCAATCCGGACTGCTCATACGCAGCGAGCAATCCTATCCTGGAGGTTACGCCAAGACCGCTTATCGCTCCAGGCCCTGAAAGGCCGCGCCCGGTCGAACGAGTGGCCGAACGAGTGAAAGAAGCGCCGGTCGAGGATAGTAAAACGCCGAGAGAGAAACCGAAGCCTCCGAGAAAGGGCTGAGCAGTTGGAAACTCGTCGCCCAACAAGCGTGTGAACAGAGGGCAAGAGCGATGGGACAACAACAGACAACCCAAACCGAGAGATCAGGGGCCGGGCAGCGGATGAGCCGTTCACTTGCTAGCCAGCCGTTCTCGCCGGCTACCGAACAGGTCTCTTCATTCTTGCAACTTCATCAGACCCTCGGTAACCACGCGGTCGGTCGTCTGATTCAGGCCAAGCTTAGCGTCAGCCATCCAGGTGACAGCTATGAACGTGAAGCCGACCGGGTGGCCGAGACCGTTATGCGCATGCCCGATGGCGAGACTCCTGACATCTCGAATGGCTCGACGCTGGTCCAAAGAGCCTGCGCAGCTTGCGATGAGGAAGAGAGTCTCCAGCGCAAGCCTCTGGCCGCATCCATCTCTCCCGTCATCCAGCGCGTGGGCGCTGAGGGTGAGGATGAAGAGGCCATCCATTTCAAGTCCTCGACAGGCCACACTCCCGAGGTCACCCCGGCCATCGCAGCTGACATCGACGCCATGCGCGGCGGCGGCCATCCCCTCCCTCCATCCTCTCGCTCCTTCTTCGAGCCCAGGTTCGGCTACGATTTCAGCGATGTCCGCCTCCACACCGATGGACGGGCCTCGAAATCAGCGCGGCAGCTGAGCGCTCAGGCCTTCACCGTCGGACGGGATATCGTCTTCGGCGGCGGCCATTACAACCCTGAGAACCAGTCCGGC